>Ga0214921_10001977_pt1 | contig 34281 bp, 29 predicted proteins | sample LL1505_MetaG_FD_177992 | JGI IMG/M metagenome (GOLD analysis project Ga0214921, IMG submission 177992) | Freshwater microbial communities from Lake Lanier, Atlanta, Georgia, United States - LL-1505 | ecosystem: Environmental > Aquatic > Freshwater > Lake | place: USA: Georgia | collected... | reverse complement strand
TAAATGAACCTTTTGTTATATTTGAAGACAACCCTACATCAGATGTCAATAAAAAAGAATTGGTCGAGATTATACTACCGATTGTATAATTATTATCTATTGATCCAGTGCTAGATAATGTTATAACATCACCTGATTTCAAATTGTGATTTAAATTTGTAGTTATTTGTAATAAACCACCAGTTGAATTTGTTATAGAAGATACATTATACGAACTCTTTGTTGTTTCTGTTCTTAATTCAATATTCCCATTAATTGTAGAAAACAATTGATCATCAAATGTAGATATTGTACTTGATCCGATTGACGAAGAAAGATTTATATCATCATTTACAATAAATGTCAGAGATCCTTTTTGAATTGCACTATAAAAATTACCCTGTGATATATTATTATATATAGGTCCATAAAAGTTTAAAGATCCAGATCCATTTGGAAACATATTAATACTACCATCTGGGTTTGTAGCCTTTATAAAATTTTCACAAATTTCAATATTTCCTAAAAACGAACATCCTCTGACATCTAATGTTGCATTTAGTAATTGAAAAATTGATGTATCTGCGTCCCATGAAACACTTGATCCAAAATTATTACTTATAAAATTAACATTTTGATATGCTTTTAAATTTGTAAAATAGCCGACATTCGGACTTTCAACTCCAATAACTGTATTGATAATTTCGGAATCTTTTATTACGACATTTTGGAAAATACCATCTTCAAAAAGTCCTGCGACATTTATAGATTCTAATTGTAAATTTGCAACATTTAATGTTTCAAAACTACCAAAGTTTGACGTAATAGTTTGTCCTTTTAAGGGTTTTCTAGACCCTTTCATAGAATATTGATTACTCATACTCTAACTTTACTCTAATATTTAGAAAATAAAAAGAAAATACGTTCTAAACAAGTAATGTAATTTACAAATCAAAAATATACAACTCGAATCAAATACAACTCGAATCAAATACAACTCGAATCAAATCAAATACAAATCAAATACAAATCAAAAAATTGATTTAAATTTTTTTGTTAAAAAGATTAATAAAAACATGGGTTCTAGATTATGTATAAAAAGATTAAATAAAGAAATGATAATGTATGAAAAAGAAAATTTTAAATTTCCAAATTTGATTATTAGACCAAGTGAAGATAATATATTAAATTGGTATTTTATAATATATGATTTAAAAGAAACACCTTTTGAAAATGGTGTGTATTTTGGAAAAGTAAAATTACCACCTGAATACCCTTTAAAAGCGCCAGATTTTATATTTTATACACCATCTGGAAGATTTAAATGTGAAACAAGAATATGTACCACATTTTCTTCATTCCACCAAGAAACTTATACTAGTACGTGGAATATATTAACAATGATGCAAGGATTAATTTCTTTTATGACAGATACTGAATGCGATGGTGTAGGGTCTGTAAAAACTACAAATCAAGATAAAATAAACTTTGCAAATCAATCTTTAAATTGGAACAAGAATTTTAATTTATTTAATTCTATTTTTTCGGATGTCGATTCGTTAATCTGATTTTACCTTTGATTTTAATCCAAAGTTTGGATCAGCTAATTTCTTTCGTAACTCGGCTTGTAATGGCGCGTTCCATTTACATATATTTGATGAATACCCTTCGTTTAATTTTAATGGTTTGCAAGTGAAATTAAGAGTTTCATTTTGTTTAAATGTTTCGATTAATTGATTTTGTTTAAAAGTTTCATTTACATTTGATAAATTATTTATAATAGAATGAAAATTATTTGTTTCTGTTTGGGTACTTTGGGTACTTTGTGAGATTACTTGGGTCTGTGGAGTAAAAACACAAATTGGTATTTTAGTTAATGTATAAACAATTGATTTTTTTGTACTATTTGTATTCCAAATCCACCCAGGTTTAACAACATCGCATTCGTAAAAAATTTCACATAAATCATCTGAAATTGTATATTTGTATGATTTATCATCAGTCTTTTGCAACCATTCTATACATTTAAGAAATCCGAATTCTAAATCTACATCTGTGTTGTATATAGATTGTTTATTTGTGATATTATTTTTGATATGAATAAGTGTATTATTAGACATTATATTTATATGATTTACATATAAAATAATTTTTTGAATTGAATGTGTATAATTATATTGGTCGTTTAATTGAAATTTTAACATTAATATACCCAGAATTATTCCACCTAAGAAAAAAAATATCGTTTGCAAATAATTTCAACATACCATCTTCTTTTGCTGTAAAAGTACATATATTTCCAATTGGTTCAGTACTATTACCTACTTTAGCACATAATTTCATAAAATTCTCATTAGGAATATCTTTTAATATTTGAATAAACTTTAATTTATAAAAAATACGATCCCAACCTATCGCGTTACATTTTATTATAAAATCATTCCAAATCATATTAGAGTTTGCTTCTATTGTAACTATGTCATCCTTGAATATGTAAATATTACTATTGTTAATTTTTGATGCGTACACTTTTACTATTTCAGACATACAATGTGTATAACCAGACATTTATTATAATAGAATTTTAAATTTAATTTTAATTACAACTTTGATTTATAAAAAATTGAAACTAAAAATAAAAGTTTAAAAAAATAATTATGTCTGTCTTTTCAAAATACATTGTCCAATTTTCCAAAAATAGTAATGATGAACAAACTCATTTATCATTTAATAATGGTAAATACAATGTACCTGATAATAAATATGACGATTTTTATAAAAAATATTATGCTGAAATGGTAAATAACAATAACGAATTGTATTTGATTGAAAAAGTATACAATTCTAACTTTGCATATTTTTTGGACTTGGACCTTCCTAAAACTGGATCTAAAACTGAATTGTTGGATGAAGACGTCGTTGATATTATTCGCGTTGCTAAAACTGTTATTAATAATATGTTTGAAAAAGGTTGTGATAATTATATTGTATCAAAGAGAATTACTGCAAGTGGTGCTAACTTTCACGTTAATTTTTATAATTTAATTGTAAATGACACTATTGCAAAACAAATTACAAATGAAATTTTGAAATCGGGTCAAGTATATGATTGTATTGATATGTCTGTATATAGAACTGGTTTACGATTACTTGGATCTAAAAAATCAGAAAAATTAGCAAAACAAAAAGATGGAGATATCGATTCGGTGTATCAGATTTATGATATTGAGGCTAAAAAATTTGTCGAGTTATATGAAACTAAATACGAAGATTTTTTGAAAACTATAGTAAAAAGAAAAAAGGATATCGTTTTAACTAAATTAAAAAATGGTTCTAAAATTGAAGAAAAGCAAATACCTATAAAAGGTATTAACAATGTTAAAATGGAGTCTGAATTAGGTTTGTTTTTGAATAAACTCAAAAATGAAAATAGTTGTTTTTCTAATTTTGATGTAGGAATTCAAAGAATTTATGCAAAACAAAATAAAACTGGTATTTTTTGTTATTATATTTCAATTAATGGTAAATATTGTCCTTTTAAAGAAAGAGAACATTCTAGACCAAGTAGTCCTATATATTTTGAATTAAATATTAATGGTGTTACTATGAAATGTTATGATCAAGAATGTTTAAGAAGACATTTTCCAGAAAGATCTATTCCATTACCTGAAAAATTTGATATGGATTATCCAGAAATTTATATGAGTATGACTACAAAGTATTGGAGATCTGAAATTACGTTGACAGATGAAATAAAATCTCATTTAGAAGAAAGTTTAACTGGCTCACATTATCAAATTGCAAAAGCTGTTTTTCACATTTATAAAGATCGTTTTCGTATTGATGATATTAAAAATACAGAATGGTATGAATTTGGTGGTGTAAGATGGAAGAAAAGTCATTTAATGAATATTCTTATTTCAGAAGAATTACCAAAATATTATAGAAGTATCAAGATTAGTGATACTTCATCACAAACAAATAATTTACAAGATTTTTTAGTAAATACTGAAAAGGTTGATGCTAATATGCGAAATCAAATGGTCGATAATATTATTTCTAAATTGGAAAATGTAAGTTTTAAAAGCAATATTATTTCACAGCTGGTGTATTTGTTTAAAACATATGATAATGATTTTTATACAAATTTGGATTCTACACCTTGTTTGGTAGGATTTAAAAATGGTATATATGATTTTGATAAAGGTCAATTTAGAGAAGGTAAACAAAATGATTACATTACTTTTTCAACAGGATATGATTTTATTGAATACAATAAAAATTGTTCTCATACTCAAGATATTTATAAATTTCTTGGTCAAATCATTCCAAATCAGCGTGTTTTAGAATATACATTAAAAGTTTTGGGTAAATCATTGATTGGTGTCCCAGATGAGAGATTTTATATTTGGACAGGATTGTCTGGTGCGAACGGAAAGTCGACTCTTGTGAATTTTTTGGAACATACATTAGGTGATTATATTACATCGGTTGATGTATCTTTATTAACAAACAAGCGAGGTAGTTCTAGTAATGCATCACCGGATGTAGTACGATTAAGAGGTAAAAGAATTTTTACATTTCAAGAACCGGAACACGATGATAAACTTAGAACGGGTATCCTAAAGCAATATACTGGTGGTGATACAATTATTGCAAGAGAATTATTTAAAGCACCTGTTTCATTTAAATTACAAGGAACTATGATTATGTGTTGTAATGATCTACCTTCTGTATCTTCTATTGATGGTGGTACTTGGCGGCGTATTAGAGTAGTAGAGTTCAAATCGAGATTTTGTGATAATCCTGTAAAGTCTAATGAATTCAAGATTGACCCAAGTATTAAATATAAAATCAAAATGTGGAGACCATATTTTATGAGTATTCTTATTCATTGGTATAATAGATTTTTAGACGAAGGTATGAATGAACCAGATGAAGTTAAAAAGGCAACTGCTAAATACAAGGTTGATAATGATAAATTCAATGAATTCTTTGATCAAATATTGGAAGAAGACAATAGTTCATTTGAAACAAATAAAAATGTTTATAGTCACTTTTCTACTTGGTGGTCTAATAATTATCCAAATTCTAGAGTACCAGAACTAAAAGATCTTAGACGTGCTATGAAAATCAAATATGGAAACGAAAAGGAAGAAATCATTAATGGATGTATGAATTATGGTTTCACTGTCAAAATAAAATCTCAAATGAGGAATGAAATTGAAGACTATGCCGATGAAGATATTTAAAATTGTTATTAAAAACTGAATTTTAAAATAAATTAAATATAATATATTACAAATGAATAATAACAGTGTAAAAGAAATTCTTGAAAGTAAAAAATATGAAATAATTGCATCAATATTACAAGATTTTTATATAGATAATAATTCTAATTATTTAGAAATAGAATTCTTGAAAAAACAATTACATAAAAAATCAAATGCACAATGTAAATTGTAAATTACATAAAAAATCAAATGCGCAATGTAAATTGTAAATTACATAAAAAAATCAAATGCACAATGTAAATTGTAAATTACATAAAAAAATCAAATGCACAATGTAAATTACGACGAATTTGTTACGATATCATATTATATATAATAAAAAATGAAAATAATACAAGAATTATTATTAATAATATGATATCGTATTTATCTAAAAAAGGTTATGTTATACGTAAAGATACTATTTCAAATGAAGAAATTGTTATTTTAAAAAAAGAATTAAGAGCAACACCTTTACAAAATGATAAATACACTACGTTTAATCAAAAAGATACTTCTTTTCCAATTTATATAGAAACAAAAAACAAGTTGTATATACCTAAAGTTTACGGTATTAAAAAATATGGATTCCCTGAAAAAAAGATGTTGAATTATATTGGTAAAAAATGGGATACTGATATAGAGTTTAAAGGAAAACTTTTTCCTATTCAAGAAGAAGCCGTACAAGCTTTGTTAAATGAATTAAAAAATGGAAGCAGTGGAGGTATATTGTCTCTGGCGACAGGTCTGGGTAAATGCATGAAAAAAAATACTCCTATTTTAATGTTTGACGGTTCAATTAAAATGGTACAAGATGTTCAAGAAGGAGATTTACTTATGGGAGATGATAGTAATCCAAGAACTGTTTTATCATTAGCAAGAGGAGTTGATGAAATGTATGATATTATTCCTAACAAGGGTGAAAAATATACTGTAAATAAAGAACATATACTTTGTCTAAAGAATACAAAGAAAAAACCATGGGTTGAAATAAGAATGGCGAATGGAATAAAAAGATTTGATGTAAAATGGTGGCAGAATAATAAGGAAAACAGTAAAGTATGTAATTCCATAAATGAAGCAAATGAATTCATTGAAAATATTAAAAAAGTACATCAAGATATTGTAGAAATAAGTGTCAAAGATTATTTAACACAGAATAAAAATTTTAAACATCATTTTAAAGGTTATCGTGTTGCAATTGATTTTCCAGAAAAAGAAGTTGCTATCGATCCATATTTAATTGGATATTGGTTAGGTGATGGTACTTCTAATGGTTCTCAAATAACAAGTCAAGATTCAACAGTTCTTCATTATTTTGCAAATAATTTACCAAAATATAATTTATATTTGACAAAGATTAAAGATAAATACGGATATGGAATATCCGGATATTCTGGTAAAGTCGATTCTAATATATTTTTATCAACTTTAAAAAATTTGAATTTGAGAAATAATAAACACATTCCAGATATTTACAAAATAAATTCTAGAAAAAATAGATTAAAACTTCTTGCAGGATTAATAGATAGCGATGGGAGTTTATGTATTGATAAATGTAATTTTGATATTGTGCAAAAATCAGAAAAAATGATTGATGATATTATATATTTGTGTAGATCCTTGGGTTTTAGTTGTTATAAAAGTAAACAAAAGAAAGGATGTTGGTATAAAAATAAATATGTAGAAAACGATTATTATAGAATCGTTATATCAGGAAATACAAATGAAATTCCAACATTAATTCCAAGAAAAGTGGCCAATGTGAGAAAACAAGTAAAGGATGTTTTAGTAACAGGTATTAAAGTGCAACACGTTGGAAGGGATAAATATTATGGTTTTACATTAGATGGAAATAATAGATATGTAATAGGTGATTTTACAGTAACTCATAATACGATTTCAGCGTTAAATGTTTTATCTTGTTTAAAAGGTAAAACTATTATTGTTGTTAATAAAATTCCATTAATGAATCAGTGGGAAACAGAAATTAAACAATTTTTACCAGATGCAAGTATTGGATTTATTCAAGGGCAGAAAAATGTATCTGTTGAAAATAAAGATATTGTTATTGCAATGTTACAAAGTTTAGCTAAAGTCGAATACCCAGATTCATTATTTGAAGAATTTAATACAGTTGTATTTGATGAAACACATAATATGTCGAGTAAAGTATTTTCACAAGTACTTGCGAGATTGTGTTGCGAATACACTATTGGTTTATCAGCGACACCTAAAAGAAGTGACGGATGTGAATATGTTTTTAAATATCATATTGGTGATATAGTGTATCAATCTTCTTCAAAGCGTAAAGGATTGCATCCTATAATTCAAACTATTCAAGTTAATAGTAAAGAATATAAAGAAATTAGTATATTGAATAAATTTACTGGGCAAAATCAAATTCAATTTACTAGTATGTTGTCTGAATTGATGATATGGAAAAAAGAAATCGTTTAATAATCGAGATAACTAAAAATTTGGTTAAAGTGGATAATCGTAGAATATTAATTTTAAGTGATAGAAGACAACACGTTATTGCGTTAAAAACATCATTAGATAATGATCAAGATGTTACTTTTACAAGTGGATTATTTTTAGGTCAGATGAAACAGGTTGAATTAGAACGTAGTAAAAGTAGTCAAGTTATATTGGCTACATTTAGTGCATTTGGCGAAGGTGTATCTGAAAAAGATTTAGATACATTAATTCTTATTACACCTAAAAAATTTATTGGTCATTTAAAAAATACTACAAAAAATGAAAGTGGTAAATTGGAACAAATTGTAGGGCGAATTTTTCGTAAAGATCATTTGGATAAGCACCCATTGATTATTGATCTACAAGACAACTTTTCTGTATATAAATCACAATCTGCTCAAAGAAATACTTTTTATAAACAGCATTTTAATAATGCAGTAATTGAAACACAAACTGTAAACTTGGATGATTTTTCATTAGATAATATATCTATAAAATCTATAATTAATAAGAAAAAAAAACAAAATTTAATAACAGATGACCAGCTTGAACAAAATGCAAAAGATCTTTTAAAACATTGTGTTATAGAAGACTAATTTATAAATTTAAAATTAATTTAAGCAGACCATTCTTGATAAGTTTCGTATCCTTGTTTCATATCAGAACTTGATTCTACTTTAGACATGTCATAATTTCTCATAGGATAACATGCAGCTGGTTCAGAAACTTGCGTTTTTGGAGCAGCAATCGCAGGAGCAGGAGCAGGAGCAGGTGCAGGTGCAGGAGCAGGTGCAGGAGCAGGTGTAGAAGCAAGATTAGGAGCGGGAGCAGGAGTAGGAGCTGGAGCAACTATAGATTGTACGGCAACATTAGCTGCGGCTTGTACAGCTTCTTGAGCAGCTGCAGCTGGTTGAGTTGCTTGACTAGCCAAAGCTTGAATAGCTTTAACACCTTCTGCTGTTTGTGAAGCAGATACAGCAATATCTGCAACTGGTTTGATATCGCTAATAGGGACAGCTACAGGAGAAGCTGCTGCTTGTGCCAAAGCTTGAACAGCTTGAACACCTTGATCAACTGGTGTAACTGTTGTATTTTCTAAAAATTCCCAAAGTTGTTGTTTATTAGCAGCATTGACACTTACCATAAAGGCTATTGCGATTAATATGGAAATAGATGGACTTACGTTAGCAGTCCAAAGAACCATTGCGAATACGAATAATCTAAAATATTGATTATTAAACAACTCCAAAACTACAGGTGGAAGAGTTGGTGCAAGTTTAGCTGCATATAAAACCAACAAAAAGTGAGCTATTGCGCTTACATAATTGACCCTTGTAATACGTGTTAGTGCATTATCAACTTTACTATCAAATTGTTTAAGATATTCCATTTTAAAAAACCTGTTATATTATAATGAAATAAAATAATTTTTTATATTATTTATTTTAAAAATTTACATATTAATTTATAATTTTTAATTTTATAAATGTTTTTATTTAAACTATCTTGTTTAAAATCTAAAAATTCATTTATATATTTTTTTAGCAGTTTTATATCTGGATAACTAATATTTATTATTTGTGTATCTTTATGTATTATAGGAAGTCCATTCTTTATTATATAATATGGTCCCTGTTTAATATGAAAGATATACATATAAAATCCTAAAATATCCATATATTTACTTGTTCTTTTTATTATATAACAAATATCCTTGAAAAAATTTATAATATCATAATTTATAACATATTTTTTATCAATTATAGAATGTAAAATTATTTTATATAGTTCATTATCACCAGATATTTTTTCTATAAAAAGATCTTTTTCAATTGAAAATTTTTTAGGTACTTTTATATTAAAAATATTACATACATTTATTGTATCAAATGGATTTAACCATTTTAATATTTCATATATTACATCATTTGGTAAACTCATTTAAATATGTTTATAATTTTTTTTTTTATAATAGTTGTTATTTATAATTAATGCAACCACAAATGCAACCACAAATGCAACCACAAATGCAACCACAAATGCAACCACAAATGCAACCACAAATGCAAACTCAAATGCGATTTAACGATATAATAAATACAGATGATTATGAATTTACATTTCCGTTTTATTATTGCCCAAATTATTTTTTTTACTTAAACTTTTTTTAAAAGTTTATTGTAATATAATGTCTAATTCGTCATATAATTTTAAAGATAATTTAGCCATTCAAAATAATAGGTATTTAAAATGGTTAGACAAAACTGGTACTTCTAGGGCTAATATTGTTGTATTAGATAATAATAATGATTTAAAAATAAATGGTGGTTTAGGAGATATATATATAAATTCTACAAATGGTAATTCTGTAACGTTATTAAATGTAAATGGGAATAGCGGGGATGTTGTGATTGGAACAAAATTAGGCATTGGTTTTAATTCAACTTCAAATATATCAGCAGATATGACAATAAAAAAAGGTGGTTTTATAGGGACAAATTCTACATTAGGTTCTAGGGATGGGTTTATTGGTATTTCGGCGGCTGATTCATTAACAAATGACGTGGGTAGTAGAATAATGTTATATGGAAGTGATTATACAAATGGAAATTCTGGAAAATTAGAATTTTATACCGGGTATAATGGTAATTTTAATGTATATACGGAAAATGATTCTTTAAAATTTCAAATTTTACAAAATGGTACATTTAATTTTATGCCGGATGGAGTTACAAGTAGACTTGTAATAAATGATGTATTGTCAACTGTAACAAATGATGTTATAATATCAAGTACTACAGAGAGTCATAATGCTTCGACTGGTGCATTACAAATTAAAGGTGGTATAGGGATATTGGGTAATTTATATGTAGATGGGACAATAAGTCTTAATAGTGCAACGGGTAATATTAATTTTGACAGTACTCAATTGTCTACTAGTTATACTACAGGTGCTATATTTTTAAGTGGTGGTTTGGGTATTTCAACTACAGTTAATGCATCTAGTCATACATCTGGTGGTGCTTTAAGTATAGCGGGAGGAGCAGCTATAGGGAAAAATGTATATATAGGAGGTAAATTATATGTAATGGATACATCTATTCCTACGAGTTCACAAACGGGTAGTGTTGTTTTATATGGTGGTGTGGGTGTAAATGGATCTGTTTATTTAAGAACTAATGATTCATCTCAAATAAAATTGGCACCGATGACAGATGGAAATGAAACAAGTATTACATTTTATTCAAAAAATAATTTTACACAAACATCAGGATCGGGATCTTTATGGAAATTTGGTCAAAATGTCAATTCAGTTGGCTCTGGTAACTTCTCAATAAATAATTCAGTTTTTGGTGATGCAATAACTATATTATACAATGGTCAAACTACTATAAAGGGAAATACAATTATAAGTAATACTGAAAATGCAACAAATGAAAATAATGGTGGTGCATTAACAGTATCGGGTGGTGCAAGTTTTAAAAAGGATGTTTTTATAGGTGGTACTGTTACTTTTGGTGGTGGTACTGTATTGGGTGGTGGTGGTAATGGTAGCGGTGGTAGTTCAAATGAATTTTCGAATTTGTCACTTTCTGGTACAGATCAATCTTTGAATTATAGTAGTGGTACTTTAATTGTAAATGGTGGTATAACTATAAAATGTAGTGCAAATGCAACAAGTATTACTAATGGTGGAAGTTTTTTGGTGGCTGGTGGTGCAAGTATTGGTAAAAATTTATATATAGGTGGCCCAAGTTTACAAATACCATACGGTACAACAAATGATAGACCGTCTGCTGCACAAACTGGTTTTATTAGATTTAATACAACTAATAATGAATTTGAAGGGTACAATAGTTCAACTTGGGGTTCTTTGGGTGGAGGTGTAGTTGACAGAGGGCAGACTACAAAAATTTTAGCAGAGTTTTCGTCTGGATCAGATGATAGAAATTTGCGTTTTATAACAAATAGCATTGAAAGAATGAGAATTAATAGTGCTGGTAATATAGGTATAGGTACATCTTCACCGGGTTATATTGTTGATATATTAGGTAATAGTCGGGTACGAGGTAAGTTTATAACGTCCGATGGCCTCGAATCATCAAACAATTCAAATACATTAGGTAGTATATTTACAACGAATGGTAATGTAGGTATTGGTATATCTTCACCAGCTTATAAATTGGATGTAAATGGGTCTGCTCATATAAGCGCTGATTTAATAGTAAACGGTAATATATCTGGTGGTGATCAATCGTCAAGTACATTTTCGTATTTGACACTTACATCAACAGACGAATCTATAAATTTATCCACTGGGTCTTTAGTTACATTTGGCGGTGTTACCATACAATGTGATACAAATGCTACATCTATAACAAACGGGGGTAGTTTTCTATCATCTGGTGGTATGAGTATAGTTAAGAGTGCATATATAGGTGGAAATTTATCTGTTGGTCAACGAGTATCAGGTAATAACTTGTACATAGCGTCTACTACAAATGCGTCGGGAGTGGGGACAGGGGGTAGTATTACAGTATTAGGTGGAGCAAGTTTTTCAAAGGATGTTTTTGTGGGAGGTACAATTACAAGTTCATCTGATATTAGATTAAAAGAAAATATAAAGCCTTTTAAAAATATAAATGAATCGTATTTGGATAAAGTAGATAGTATAAGGACTATCAAGTACAATTATATAAATGACACGTCTCTTACTAAACATATTGGGTTTATTGCGCAAGATTTTGAATCTGTATGCCCTGAATTACTAAGACGTCCTGATGAAAGTGGTTATTATACATTTGATTACCAAAAAATGACGGTAGTTTTATTAGAATGTATAAAAGAATTAAAAAGACAAATACACGAAATAACCAAGAAATAACCAAGAAATAACCAAAAATTAATTTATTTGTATTATAATATAATACTAATGCAAAGTCAAGATAGATCGTTTACAACAGATGGTATTTTTAACAAATGTGGAAGACGTATGAATAATAGTAGCGGTGGTAGATATATTAGCACTACACCTGCTTCTGCTGCAAAAAAGGCATTTTCGCAATATTGTAGAGCTCACCCAAAAAGTTCAAAAGTATTAATAATTCACGTTAGAGAAACAACAAGTGGATCTAATCATAAAATTTTTAAATACCGAGTATCTAAAGTAAAAGAAGATTCAACTGTTATGCGTGATAATGTCGAAGTGCATTATAAATACAAGATAAAAATAAAGTCGCTTTAAATTAAATTACATTGATTTTAAATTACATTGATTTTAAATACATTCATTTTAAATTACATTGATTTTAAATTACATTGATTTTAAATTACATTGATTTTAAATTACATTGATTTTAAATACATTCATTTTAAATTACATTGATTTTAAATTACATTGATTTTAAATTACATTGATTTTAAATACATTCATTTTAAATTACATTGATTTTAAATTACATTGATTTTAAATTACATTGATTTTAAATACATTCATTTTAAAATAAACTACGTTGATTTTAAAATTCATAATTTTTTAAAAATTACCACCAAACAAAACTTGAGTTGCACTTCTATATTGTTTCATACCTTGAACGCTTTCGTTTTTAGGGTTATCCATTTGATAAGGTTGTTTACTGGCATCTCGTAAATAATCTACATATTGTTGTATTTGAGATATAACCTTGGGTAATATAGCATCGACTACTATTTTATTTAATCTAGCGACTTCAATTGTATATTTTTGTAATAATTCTCGTCTTTCATCGTCGGACATTGATTCATCTAATAATTTTGGATGCGCGCTGTATTCTAAAAATAAACTTCTCATTATAATCATTAATTCGTTTGTAGATTGATTATCTATGATATATTTTGTTTCTTTGTAAACGTTATATCGTAGTATGTTTTGAATATTTTCAATATTTTTATCAGAAAAAAATAGAAAAGTTAATGGAGTTTCTCCGTATAAATTTTTAAATAAATATCTAGTATTACTTCCAGAAACTTTTTTATCATCAGTTGTTAAATTAAAAGATCCTGGTGATATCATTTTTTCAACTGTTTCACTTGTTAAACGTTGTCCACGTTGTTTTGTTATAGATTGTAAAGTTCTATTATCCAAAGGTTTATCATTACTAGATATTTCAAATATACTTGGGTGGAACACTGTTTTATTTTCCTTATTTTCAAGTTGTTTAATATCCATTATTACTATTACTTATAAAATAAATTTCAAGTAAAATAATTTTCAAGTAATTTATATACAATAATTTTCAAGTAATTTATATACAATAATTTTGATTTACATTTTGATTTACATTTTTATTTGCATTTTGATTATTTATATAAATCTAAGTCTTGTTTTTAAAAAAATTATTATTGTCTAACCACGATTTTATTATACCAAGTGATTGTTTTTTATCTTGGTTTTTTAATTTTATTTGTAAATTATTTTCAAGTGTTTTCAAGATTGAATTTAATTGAATATTTTCACATTGTATATCGTTTTCGCATATTAATTTTATATGTTGTAATAAGAAACTTTGTTTATCTGTTAAAATGTTTAATTCTTTAGGTAAAGATTGTCTTTTAAACACAGATTGAATTTTTGTACGTATTTTTAATCCTATTGCTTGAAATTCATTTTTATCTTTTATATTGTATAAAATTATTATTCTTGCATTTAAATTATCTGTGTCGCTTATATTATTTATTGTATAATCATCTTTAAGTATGATAAAATCTATACCTGTAACTTTGGATATCAAATTTAAAGTTGTAAAATCACTACAAAAATGAAAACTTGGTTTGTTAATTTCATTGATAAAATCTCTTTTATTTTTAATAGTAAATGGATCCCATTCCCCAATGTATTCACCTATACTCTTTTCTACTCTATAATTTTCTATAATTGTAAAAAATTCTGTTAATTCCAATTTATAAATGTATTTTCCAATCATTTTGCGTAATTTCATAGGATTTGTTTTATAACCGGCATTTATTAAAGCTGATTCTATAGATCTATATTTACAATTATCATCAGCTAAACAATTTTTTATACAAAATTTTTTACTCATTAGTTTAGTTTGCCATATATTAGATAAAGGTTCCCATATATAATCAATGTTTTTAATCTTTTTAGGTTTTTCATTAGCATCTATTTCGTTATCATCTATTTCATTATTTTGATCAGTTATTTTATCAGTTATTTTATCAGTCATATTACTATTTTATAAATTTATTTTTTAAATAAAATATCTAATATTATTTCAAGAATTTTGTAAATTTGATAAAATCCTTGAAATAATGTTTCTTTACCGTCAGTGTCTCTTCCGGAATACAAATGTTTAATATTTGGCTTAAAATTCTCCTCTTTTAATAAAATTGAAAACATTGATATCATTGATCCCATAGCTATTTTTTGCCCGGGACACATCCTTTTACCAACTCCAAAAACAAAAAATTTATTTTTTAAAATATCGTATTGGTGAAATGATCCAATTTGATCAAGTGGAATGAAAACTTGGGTGTTTTTTTGTATATTATATTTCACAATACCATTTGGTAACCATCTTTCAAGTATTGGGAAAGGATGTTTTTCATATATAGATTTCAATATCATATCTTTTATATTTGTTTTTTCTGTATTTTCATCTTTTATATTTGTTTTTTCTGTATTGTCATTTGTATTTTTTATAGACACTGCTATATCGGTAAAATTTATAGCTGGTGATATAATAAATGGCTGCAATAACAATGAATAATTTTCAGGATCTTTCCAATCAAATAAATTGGAATATTTTGATTTTTGTAATAATTCAATTGCCCAATTTACAACTTTTTGTTTAATTTTAATGTCTGATTTTCCTTTCATTGCAATTTCTTTACGCCATTCCCAGGATGCATCTGCAACAAAATTCCATTCTACTTGAAAAGGAATTTCAAAAATCCATTCTGTGAAACAAGCAATTGTTAAACGTGCTAATTCAGGGGAATCTATTACAATATTTTTTTCAATGAGTATTTTAGTATTTTTTTCGAAAATTTTAAATAAATTATTATCATCAGGTAATAATTTTACAAATTTTTTAAAATTTTTTATCATTCTTTCCCATTGTAAACCATCAACTGATTCTAATGAAATTATTGGAAGCCAAGCTGGGGTAGCAATCAATTTTTCTATAAAATCACCTTTTACAAATGAATTGTTTAACACGATTCCTGCAAGAATAGGGTCTTTTACCCAAAGTGTATTATAACCTTTTAATGCAGCAATAAAATCTAATAAAAATACACGATTATTATCATAACGTTTTATTTTTTTTATTAATGTACCAATTGTAAAAGTACATATTAAACAAGTTATATAAATGTACATTTACTAAAAATAATTATTAATTTTTAAATAAAAACAAATGATTATTAATTATTTAATTTTTAAATTGGTCATCGTCATCGTCATTTACTAATTTATTGTAACCGATAACCATTTTATCGTAGCAATAATTTTTTAAAGTTTCGACGTCTTTAAATTTTTTGGGATCGACTATTTCTAAAATTTTTACATCAATTGGTTGTCCAATGTTTAATTCCTTGGTATGATAATTTAATAATTTTCTAGTATTAATAACCGACATTATAATTTTATAATTCAATTGGTCAGCTATATGAAATGCACCTGATTTAAATGGAATAAAACTTCCATCTGGGTTGGTTCCAAAATTGCCTTCTGGATATATACCGATATTTGTATCGTTCGCCTTACCAAATGAAACTACCTTTTCAACTAATGATAACTTTTTGTTTGAATTTACAAAAAATGTATTGTTTGTCCATAATAAAAGACCAAAAAATGGATAATAAAACACTTTATCAAGTACAAGTATTGTAAATGGCTTTTTAAAAATAGTTGTAAACCAATGATCGACATGACATTGATGGTTTGCTATTAAAATATATCTTTCATTAGAATTATTTATTTTATCTACATATTCTACAGTATCTTTATCCATTCTAATTTTAGTTTGGGTTAATTTCATGAATAATTTTTGATAAAAGTATAAAATATTATATCTAACTGATTTAGAATTAAAGCAGATACTTAATAAAAATGGAAATATAGCAAATAAACTATAGGTGTATGTTAATAAATTATAAGACATTTATTAATTTAATCTTGTTATTTTTAAATTAAAAATTAATCGAAATTGATTACAAATTACATTACAAATCAACGATTCCTCTTTTACTAGATAGATTAAATCCTTCAGTGATATCTATAACTTCTGTTATTTCTAAAGTAAAGGAATAATCTAAATCATTAAATTCGTATTCTGTACCATCGTGATTTAATATTGAAAATTCTAATTCACTTAATAAATTTAACGGTGTTGTATTAAATACTTTTGGATTACTTAAAAATGAAAATACCATAGTACCCGGTGATTCATCTAATGTAATACGTGCAAAAATATCTTTTACATTACCTGTATTCATCATTGTTGATAACTGTGGACAACATAAAAATGCATAATTCTCACCTTGCAAATTAATTGATCGATTCAACATATTGTTTTTTGTATTGGTTTGTTGACCATTAAATCCGTGTAATAAACTACTTATGTATAAATTATTCCCACCACCAATTTCTGAAAAAGTCGCATATGTATTATTATTATAAAATGTAAAATTATTTTCATCAATGATATCTCTTATTGTAAAAGATTTATTATTGATATCTGTTGATATAATACCACCGACGTCAGTTGAACTGTATAAATAAAAGTCTTGATCATATCCAATAATACCATGAGATCCTTGTGATATTAAAGGATACGAATATGGTATAGTAAATGTATCAGAATTAATTCTAGTTATATTATAACCACCATCTATAATAGGTGTTGTATTTGTTGATGTAATACGAATTAGCTCGTTGTCTATAAAATTATGGGGGAGTTGTGTTTGAACAATCAATAAATTACCACTTGTTTGTCCAGCAGGAATCCCTGTTGTGTTTTGTATACTGGTTATTTTATTAAAACCGTGATTAGGAAATGATAATGAAAAGAGCCCTGTACCTATATAAGCAGATCCGTTTAAAATATTTGTATTGTCATATGTATTTAACAGATTATTTACAATTATAGTGTTTGCATTTGGTGTAGAATATACTGTTAGGGGAACATTTGTTATATTTGGTGTTGTTAAAATATTTTGTATTTTAAAAGTATCACCAACTTGCAATTTATGATTAGGACAAGTCAATGTAACAGTGTTTGTACCTATAATAATATTTGTTATAAATGCTATATGTGTAGTTAAAGGTTTATATCTAGGTATAGTCCCCCCATCTCCTAATACAGTAGTAGATGATTGACCACCATTTGGTAAAGAACCTGGTATTACAAAACTATTTGTTTCATATAAAGAAAATAACGTATACGTATCATTTAAATCGGGTGTTGTTTGAGTATCGTACAAAGTTATAGAGTTTCCAATGTCGGCAAATGTATAGTTGTGATCTGTAAATGTTGTAACCAAAATTGTATTTGCTGAATAATTACTTATATTTTGTATATCTAATGTTTGTGTACCGATTGTAACCTGTCCATTGTTATAACTTTCTAAAACAAGTTTATTATCTGTTTTTACTAGAAAACTAGTTGATGATAATATTTGTGTAATTCTTCTACCGCCATCTATATTCGGTGATGTATTACTGGAAAGTATTGTACACGACGTGCCTATATAATCATACGATTGAGTTAAATTATGTGGGGTTTTTGTAGTGATCACAACTTGATATAAATTTGTAATTGATTTTATATATGTATTAATCAAATCTGAACTGTTTTCTAAAGGATATCCTATATTTTGGGCAACGGTGTTTAGATGTTCACCAAACAAAAATTGAAAAGGTGCAATTTTACCAGTTTTTAAAGTATTTCCACCACCTTGTAATGTTTCGCTTGCCTTTATATTTATTTCAAATCGAAAAGTATTTTCATTAATTACAATTATAGTATGTTTTGTATTTAATGTAGCAGATGGTATACCTGCAATTGTTTTTGCACCAACTAAATAAATACTTTCACCGCTACTATAACCGTGATTAGGTGCATTTACTTCTATAATACCAGTATTTATAGATGTTTGTAAAGAATTATTTGACAATTGAGTTAATATAAGTGATGTAAATGTTACAATATCAGTATCTACATCTAATGAAACTAAAAAATAATGATAATCTCCGCTTTTATCCTTTCTTTTTACAGTTGTTAATTTAGAAGACATTTCGTTTTGTAATGATGTTGATATATAACTTCCTATACGTAATTGAACAAAGTATTCAGGATAAGTTTTTGTTATAGCATTAATTATATCTAAAGTAATATCTTCTTTATTTCTCCAATATATATGATAATTTGATGTATTTATAACAGCATTTGTATTTGGAAATTCCATACTTGCTAATTTGATACTTTTTACATTGTAAAATGTTTTACCTAAAAAAATTTTAAAGAAACTAGGTTTTTCATAAGCAATTTTATCTCTGTCTCTTGAATCTATACTTACATATGTTATAATTTCTTTTGTACTTCTTTTCAAAGATTGTGTTTCACCTGCAAAACTCTTATTACCTACACTTTTTATACTTGGTTCACCAGCTTTCATAAATTTATTTGTCGCCATCAAATTACTATCATCATTATCCTCTGATAAATACATACTTCTTATCGACATTCTATCTAAACTATCTCTTAGACGTTTTTCTTCATTTATACTTTGTTCCTTTTTATAAAATTTTTTGAATTCGTCATTTGAACCAGGTAAAACTTCTGTATCTAATTCCGGTTGTGGAATAAATACATTGCTATATAAAAGATCATTTTCATCTATATCCATTTGAATTATCGTAATAAATTATTATTTTCTTATATACGAATAAGTGTATATTGAATTTAATATACACTTGTATTTAATATACACTTGTATTTACACTTGAATTATTTTTGAGTTTTTAATGAATTTACAAGTAATAATATAAATATAGCAAAAATTAAATACGAAATTAATTCCATTAATTCTTCATTTCTTTTATTATCACTTTCTATATTTAATTGTTTCATTAATATAGATTTGCATTTGTCACAATTTGTAATATGTTTTATATATTTATCACAATCTTCATCACACGTATCGCCTTCAAAATTTTCAATTGTTTTCAACTTTTTATTTGGCAATTGAATTGCTGGCGATTGATTTAATCCTTGTGAACTAATTAATTCCGGTGTTTTTAATGGCGTATTATAAAATAATAAATTATTTTTCTGTTTATCGGGTGCATTGTATTCTGCATTGTATTCTGCATTATATTCTGCATTATTAAATGTCTCTAATAAATTAGTTTGTGGTAAAACAATTGTTTCCTTGTCTGATTTATAATTTGAAAATGTATAAGGATCGTTTTGTTGTACATTATAAGTTGAAGTATTATTAGCCGTTTCTTCCTTTTTACTCTGTATATTACTCTGTATATTACTCTGTATATTACTCTGTATATTACTGTATATAGTATCGTCGTATACCTTGCTAGAGTTTTCAAAATTAGGGAAAACACTTTTAATATATGAATAACTCATCCTTACTATAATATCTTGAAAATAAATTTATCAAATTAAATAATTAGAATTTTAAATCAGAAAATTTTTTCCTTAAATATTAGTATATGATATTTAAAGAGTTTATGTATTTTTTAATCCAACATATTTTAAAAGGTTTAATATTAGCAGGTGTATATTTTGAAATAACAAAAGCCCACGACACAACTCCTGAAAATATTTTATATTTCACATTATTTTATATTTCAATGGTCGCCGGTGCATCACTGACAAACATCGACGCAAATGTTGTAACAAGTGCGTTCTTAACTAAAGCTATATTCACACTTGTAGATGAAAGAATTAAAAAGAAAAAAGAAGAGTAAATATTTCACACTTTGTGTATTTATTTAACAATTTATTTTTAATTTGTATTTTATATTTTATATGTATATAATATAAATGAAAAGTAAAGTTAGAATTCCTGTATCTAAAGGTAAATTGTATGGTTATCACGTTAGTAGTTTGGCCAAGGATAGACGATCTTTATTAAAAAAATTAATAAAAACTAAAGTATCAACTTATTCTCAGATTATAAAAAGATTAAATGTGTTGGCAATTTATAATAAAAAGAGACATCCTGACGTATCTGATAAAATTAGACGAGATATTCGACATTTGCAAATTCATATGGCTAATTATAAAAAAGCCCGATCTAAAAAGGGTCGATCTACAAAAGCCCGATCTACAAAAGCCCGATCTACAAAAGCCCGATCTACAAAAGCCCGATCTACAAAAGCCCGATCTACAAAGGGGCGTGTTTAAAATATATTTTATTTTTGTTCAATGTCAAAGTGTGATGAGAATTTAGATAATGTAGGTGATATTATCCTTTTATATAATATATTCAATACGCCATTAGACCATCCATTGACGATTGAAAAATTGGTATTATAACTAGTATGGTGCAAATGATGTTTATGTGTGTTGATTATTATTCCGTAATTTTGTAAAATTTGAATAAAAAGAGGTATTTCTCTTTTAGTTCTATGAGAAAATCCATGTAATATTTGGGAAAATGTCGCTATCATATTGAAACTATACATAAAAATAAAAATGTTTTTATAATTTTTTGATAACAAACCGTTGTAATAAATATCAAATATTAATGTCATTGTATATGTTGGTATAGATAAATATCTAAGGATCTCGTATTGTCCCACTGGATTATACCATGGAACTTGATCTATAAAACTTCTTGGTTTGTCATGATGGATTTGAAATCCATGTGCTACTTTATCAAATAATGTAGTTACATATTTGTCGTGTACAAGTATTGCACCAGGGTCATTTTTATTGACAAATTTTATTTTTTTTTTATCAAAATATATATGTAACAATCCTGAAAACATATCTGCCGAATAAACACTCCCTAAAATAATAACGAAATCTGATACTTTTTGTAATTTAAAAAAAGTACAAGATGCGCATAATATTGTATTTAATGATAATAGTCCGCCAATATATATATTTTGCATATATAATATACATATAAAATATACTTTTAAAATTACATTGCCCTTACATTGCCCTTACATTGCCCTTACATCGCCCTTACAGCATTTATTTTTTTAGGTGGACGACCTCGCCCCCTAGTCTTTTTTGAATTAATGGTAATATTTTTCAAGATTTCTTCTGTAGTTTCTGTATTTTCTCGAATATCTTTTTCTTTTTGTCTTTCATTCATCGTTTTTAAAATATTATTTATATCAATGTCATCCGGTGCATTCATTTTAGAAGGAAAACGATCATCTGTTGTTTCTGATACATTTTTTGAATTTCTTAATTCAGACGGATTTGGAATATAAATTTGCTGTTGATATTGTTGTGGCTGGTTGTATTGTTGCTGGTATTGTTGCTGGTATTGTTGTTGAGGCTGGTATTGTTGTTGAGGTTGCTGGTATTGTTGTTGAGGTTGATTATTTCCCATTAGCCCTCCGATCAATGATTTTAATGCATTATTGCTATCTAATTTGGTAATCTTTTTTGATATTGTAAACATTGTAGCTGAACTAATTATCATAAATATTAATTTTACTTCAGGTGACATTTGTCCGGCTCCTTTATATTTCTCATATAATTCAGCCATTACTTCATCGTATTCTTGGTTTTCCATTGAATAACCCATGGCTTCACTCCACCCATCCAAGTCAACTCCTAATGGATCAAATTTAGTATTCATCATTTCAATACCTTGTACACCAAGTAACAACATTCGTTTAAAAAATCCAACTGATCTTTCAGTTTGAATTTCATTTCTTACACGTTCATATTCATTCCTGATTTCGTCTAAAGTATTATTCATATCTAAACGTAAAGAACTCCATTTACCTTTAATATTGAGTTTGTTAAATTTATATAAATATTCGCTTTTCTCTTTACGAATGTAGTCATTATTATTTTCTTTATCTACCATTTTTTGTTTATTACGTCTATATTTTGTATCTTGTGTGGATACTGAAATGCTACTACTACTACTACTGCTACGTTTACTTGATTTCGTTCTTGAATGTTGTCTATCAGAAAATTCCTTATCTGAAACAATAGACATTTGTTCAACTGGTTTATTAATTTTTTTCTTATTTGCCATTAATTCTAATTGCGATAAAGATATATCCTCTGATTCTACATCGACGTTTTTATTTTGTTTTTTAGAAATAGATGATTTAGAAAGAGATCTTGTTGATTTCTTAGAACTTGATTTATCACCTATAACTTCACTAAGGGAAACACTTGGTTGTTTAGACGTATTCATTATTATTTTATAACAACAATATAAATGTTGGATTTAAACAAATGTTGGATTTAAACAAATGTTTAGTGTTCAAATTAATTTTAAAATAATATTTAAATTGTTTTTAAATTAAAAAAGTCGTGTATAATTTATTCGCTGCACATTAATAAAAATCTAAGTATACCCAAATCTGCTACAAAGTATTCTAAAATCAAGGGTTTATCATTTGTTAAAAGTACATTCATATTTTCACATAGATGGGAAGCTTTGATAAAATTCATAAGATGACTTAATTTGAACTTTCCTTGTACAATTTTATCATTTGTTTTTTCAAATTTAATAGATTTGATATCTTCACCGTTTTGTTGTAATAACGTTTTTTGGTCTTTATTTAATTTATCATCGATTTCACTTATGGCAGTTTTAAATTCAGCTAAACCATCTTCGCAACTAAATATTAATTGTTTTCCCAAACTTTTAATTTCTACAATCTTACCTTCCAAAAGTTGAATATCTTTAATAATTTGTTGAAATTGAATAGATGGCATATTAATTACGTAATCAAATACCATTTCGGAAACGTTAATGATTTTATCATCTAACGCTAAAAGAGGTATTTTATAATCTTTTACTTTTCCCATAAAAGGATCGGCTAATTCGATCCCTAACTTGTCTTCTTCATTTTTATTCATATACAAGGTAATTGTTTCTCTTCTATTTGCAGTTTTTATAGTTTTGAAAAAAGTATTTGTGTCAATACCTACAACGACAGGTTTTTCACACATATAACTTTCGAATTTATCGGCATTTAATTTAATATATGTCAATGATACTTTTGAAGTATCTAATGTTGAGATTTTGATTCCGTCTTTATTGATTAAAAGGTTTGTTTCTTTTATATATGGTTTAATTACTTCAAAAAGATTTTTGACAATGACACTTTTTAAAGTTTTTATTTCGAAAATTCTCTCAGTCATATTTTATATATGAAAAAAGTATATTTTTAAATAAGATATACTTTTAAAAAATAAAACAATTAAATTAAAAAATTTAAATATCGCCAGTGCAAATTAATTTAAATATACATATCCATATAATCATTGTTTTGTGATTCTTGTTTTAATACTTTATCGACATAATCTCTTGTTATATTAAATGTATTGTCGCATTCTTTTTTTAATATGTCATTTTCAATTAAAATATCATAATTTAATCTGTATACTAATTTTTCAATGTTTTTTCTTAATTGTCTAACACCACTTTCTTGAGTAGTTTTTTTATGAATGATATATTCAATAACTTCTTTATCGATAATTATATTGATATCATTTTTTAAATTTATACTTTTTAAAATTTCAGGTATCATTTTATCTTGACAAATTAAAAGTTTATCATTTAAATTAGGTGGATTTATATAAATAACTTTTAATCTATCTGAAACAATTTTATCAATCTTTGAAATGTCATTAAATGCCAATACAAAAAGTGCTTTTGATAAATCAATATTTATATTGGACAAATAATTATCTTGAAATTTTTCATTTTGTTCTTCATCCAATAAATGTGTCAATACACCAAAAATCTCCGTTGCTTTAGATTCGCTAATTTTATCAATTTCGTCAAAATATATAATAGGATTCATATATTGAGAATTGTTTAGTATTTCCACAATCTTACCAGGTTTTGATCCAATATACGTTTCACTATGTCCAGTTAAAATAGCCGCGTCATTTAATCCGCCAAAATTAATTTGATTAAAAGGCAAGTCTAAAGCTTCGGCTAATGATTTTATGAGCTTTGTCTTGCCTACACCTGCGTTACCGTATAATGCCAAAACGTGGCCTTTACTTTCAGGATTTGTTATTTTTCGCGCAATAAATTCCAAAATTTCTTGTTTAACATCTTCTAATCCATGAATTGATTTATCCAATTTTTGTTTGACATTTTTGAAAAATTCTTTAATTTTTTCAGATGAATCATTTATAGATATATTGAAATCTTTATACTTTCCAAATGGGATTTTACTTATAGTATTTAACCAATTTATTCCTTTTGAATGATCACTACTAGACATTTTCATAACAGAATTATATTTATCCATCACAAATGATTTAGTGCTAATGTCCACATTCATTAAAAGTAATTTGTCTTTTAATTCTGATACGTCATCAATAGTTTTTGCACGTTTGTATTCGCGAATATCATTTTCTATAAATTCTAATTTTCTTTTTAATTTTGAATATTGTTCAGAATTATGTAAATTCGATTCATCTGCAATTTTATTTTTTGCAATTTTATTTTTTGCAAATGTGTTTTTTGCAAAAGTGTCTTTTACCTCAATATCATCTAATGAAATTTTTAGTTTTGGTTTTTTTGAAATTTTTAAAATAAAATCACATGAATCTTCATAAACTCGTTTTTTAGACAAAATCTGTTTTAGTTTTGTTTGATCTTTTTTTTCATTTTTTACTACGTTATCTCGCACTACGTTATCAATGTTTGATTTGTTTGAAAAGTACGTTTTGTCGAAATTACGTGAATTGTTTATTAAATTGTTTAAAAAGGATGAGCAAATGTATATCCAATACATGTCTTCTTTTGTGGGATAAGAAACAGTATTAGAAGTATGAGATTTATTGCATATAAAATATTCTAAATTATATGTTAAAATAATATCACCGACATTATACATTACATCGGATTGCCAATAACCAATATACATTAATTATATAAATATACAAATACAAGATTGTATATTTTTTTCATTTTTTTTAAATTATATAAATTTATAAAAACTAATGAGAAAAATAAATATTTAATGTGGTGATCATTAATGTGGCGATCATTAATGTGGTGACCTGCAACTATCATTTACTTGAAACCCGTAATTGACAAGAAGAGTTGCTATAAAAGGAGCGGTTTCTGGTTTATCAAAAGATACATTGTATGGTAATCCAGCATATCGAGCTATTTTCATAAGCTCATCTTTGCTATCTTTAGATTTGGATGATTTCATAAGTTCTTGGAATGAATATTGTACAGTGTTCTTAAATTTTTCATGATCTCCTTCAAAAAGTGCTATTAAATCTTGCATTGTTATATTTTCACAACCTGGCATTATTGCAGTTTTTGGTTCTATTAATTTAGTATCTTTATAAGGTTTATAATCAGAGCTATAATCACCAAATGATTCCAAGATTCCTCTTCCGGAAAGTATATTCATTCCCAATACATATATTATAGCAATTAGTATTGCTAATTGTAAATCTTTATTACTAAGATAAATCATTAAAGCAATTGCAAATAATTTAAAATATGTATTTTTAAAGATATCTTCTATATACTGTGGAGATTTTGGTGCAATTTGCGCAGCATATAATGCCAATGTGATTTTAACTATTGTCATAATGTATGGATTACTCAATAATTTATTAACGGATGATTCTACCAAGACTTTTGTCTTATTTACGTATTCCATTATTTATATTATACTAAAATAAAAAAAAAATAATAAAAACAAATTCTAAAAAACAAATTGAATTAGTTTAAACTGATATATAATTTTCAAATGTGTCTTTATGGGAACTATACAATATAGTTTAAATAATACTTGTAACGATATTTTTTCAAATCGTAGTATACATTTGAATACAAATATAAAAAGTTTACCCAATCACAATAGTAATTTATACAATGGTAATTTATACAATGGTAATTTATACAATGGTAATTTAAATAATAGTAATTTATACAATGGTAATTTAAAAAGTGGTAATGGTAATTTAAAAAATGGTAATTTAAAAAATGGTAATTTAAAAAATGGTAATTTAAAAAATGGTAATGATAATTTATACAATAAATTTGATAATCATTGTATAGAAACATATGGAAAAAGAACTTGTGTATTATTTTATACAAATAATGAAAAAATACAGATTAGATTATTAGATAGTTATACATATAAATATTTTGAAGATACTGAAATGTATATAATAATACCAGAATTATTAGAGAAATTATATACTGTAGTTGTAGTTGATAAAATTAAAAAAACAAATTCTTACGAAATAACTGCTATTCACATTCCGAACAGGTAAAATCCAAAATCTTTCCATTTAAACTATCTTTGTATCCGTATATGATTAAACCTTTATCGATTTTTAAATGACACGATTTGCATAGGCATACAAGATTAAATAATTCATTTTTATGAAAATATTTGTTGTTTACATATCCATTTTCATCACAATTAGATTGAAAATTGATATGATGTGTTTCCAAGGATTCTTTTGATCCACATACTTCGCATTCACTTATAATTTTTTTTTTATTGTAAACACTTTTCTTTAAAGATACTACACTTGTTTTATTTTTAGTAATTTTATTTCTAATTTCAAATGCTTTATCTATTAAATCAGAATCATCAAGGATATTCTTGGCAATTTCTAAACCATACAAATCACTACCCGATCCGGGATTTAATTTTCTTTCAAAAATTACAACTTCATTTTTTATACTTATACTTAGATGACAAATTTGTAAACAGGGCTCCTTTTTAATTTCGTTTATTTTGGGTAATTCGTGCAAATGCGTTGTAAAGAAAAAGCAGGTTTTATTTTTTATTAATTTCAAGATAGTTGATGCAACAATTCCTTGTGCAGAAAAGTATTCAGTTGTTTTACACAATTCGTCGGCTAAAACCAAAGTATTTTTGCCGGAACATTGTAAAATTCTTTTTAAAGATGCCATTTCAGATGTAAAACTACTTTTACCTGTAAACAAGTTGTCGGTCATATCAACTTGGCTTATCAATGTGTGAAATGGTGAAAAGTGAAAAGATTTACAAGGTACATAATATCCGATTTGCGCTAAAATTATATTTACACCGATAGAACGTAATAATGTGCTCTTACCACAAGAATTTAAACCGTATAATAAAATACCTAAATTATCCTCGTAAATAGAAATATCATTTGTTATATATTCTAAATCTAATCGTTCTACTATAGGATGTCTTATTTCAGTTGCTTTAATAAAACTAATTCTGTTTTCATTTTCAATTTCATTTTCATTTTCATTTTCATTTTCATTTTCATTTTCAATTGTTGGCTTACAATAGTTGTATTTTTGTGAACATTTTAAATTAGATCGAGTTACATCAACAATTTCTATAAATTCTTTTAATTTTGAAAAAATATTATTGTATTTATTATAATACCTTTGCAATTTATTCAAATACTCTTGTTTAACCTTTTTATGTAATAATTCTCTATGATTTACAAGATCATTTGATAGTTTTGTTAAATCTTTTGTAAATAATTTGCAACTATTACTAGTTTGTCTTGTAGTTATATCTTCACTTTCTTTTTTACTCAATGCTTTCAACAAAGTTTGGTATCTAATTTTTGTACATGTAAAATGATATCCTTCTTGATCAGTGCAAGCCAGTTTTATAAACTCTTGTTGTTTATTATTATTGATCTTGTTATCGTATCTTTCCCTTAATGATTCTATATCTCTTTCAAACTTTATAATTTTATCCTCTATTTCATCTAAATTTGGAGTGACTCCTCTATTAAAATAATTTATATAATTCGTGTTCAAATTTATACTTTTCATTTTATTTAAATCAAATATTTTTTTATAATCTTGTATATATTCGTTAAATTCAATAATTGTATTATTTTTTGGTGTAATATTAATCAAATTTTCAATATCCCCTTTATTATTATAGAAATATTCAATTATACCCAATATTTTTATATAATTTGTATGCAATTTTTCAAATTCAAACGGATGCAATTCATCCAAGCCCATTTTACGATGAAATCGTTCAAAGTCGACTAATTGATTTAAACAATTGTCTAAAAAATCTAGATCAAGGGTTTTCATTTCTTCAGTCATAATGTATCTCGAGTTTATTATTTTAGGGTCTTTAAATGGTTGACATAAAAGTTTTTTTAAATATCGTTTACCAATTGTTGTAGTTGTAAAATTAATTACATCAAATACACTATTAAATTTGCTATTTTTTTTTGAATTATTATTTAAAATATTTAATTGTGTCAACGTATTTAATTCTAAAACTAAACATTGACTATCTTCTATTATCGTTGGTAAATTCAAATTCGATATATACTTTAAATCGTGTTTTGCCATAAAATCAAATGTAAACATTAAATTTAAAATACATAGTGGATATTTATCCAATGATAAACTTACAATTGGTTGTAAAAGCCCAAAATTTATATGTTTGTATACTTTTGAAAAATAATCATTTTGAAATGGAATTTTTGAATATGTTTTTAAAATTTCTGTATCTACAGCCTCGATTTTACAATTGTAATTGTAATTAGATGATAATAATTTATACAAAGTATCTTTGTAAGTATCTTTGTAAGTATCTTTGTAAGTATCTTTGTAACTTTCGTTTTTGTAACTTTCGTTTTTGTTATTGTATTTGCAAATAATTTCCCTTGGATTATATTGTAATAATACTCTTCCAATGTCTTCAAAACAATTCTCTATTTGACCATTAAAAAAAGACACATTTGATTCCGACAATTCGATTGTATTAGTCGAATTATTTATACAACACATTGAATACATCATTATTTCCTTGTTTTTTATAGAGAAATCCTGAACAATTTCAATATATAATCCAACTAAATTAAATGTTTGATTACTTGTATAATCTAATGGTTGAAGACACGGTGAATGTATTGCTTTTACACCTCTTTTACAAACTTTGCCTGATTTATTACTTCCATCTTCTAATTGATCAATTAATACAACAGTATAATTATTGTCTAATAAAATTGGAAGATATTTTGATAAATATGATATGTTAAATCCACAAAAGTCAGGGTATGCTCTTGTACTACCTGATTCTAATCTTTTCGCCTTGTTTTTATTAGAATATGCAAAATGAAGAATTTCTGCAATAATATGTGCATTTCCTATTGTTTCATTTTTATTTTCTATTCTATATACTTCATAAAAACTCCCAACTGCGTATAAAATACACGTTTTATCACCGTATTCTTTTATGTACTTTGTATAATATTCAAAATATTCATCTATTATATTAGTCGACATTACTGTTTTAAAATAAATATTTTTAAATTAAACAATACGTTTAAATCGATATTAATTTTGTTTAAAATGATTATTGTGTATATTTTTTTTAATATGTATATTATATACACAAAGTATAAGATGAATAAAAAATACAGTAAAAAAATAAAAAATATAAAACTATCTAATAATGCGATGATAGCGCCATATTGTATGCCAGGGTCAGATACCATTCGATCTGCGATTTCGTTTGTAAATCTAAACATGTTAAATTTTACGTTGGCTTTTTGGAATAATGGTGGGTGGGATTCGGGTGTACCTGACGATTCACTTATTAACGATATAAATAATGCAGGTGGTGAGGCTATAATTTCATTTGGTGGATATGCTGGATGTAATTTTAATCAAGAACCGGCTCTGTTGGGTGGAACAATACAACAAATTGTTGAACGATATATTATACCTATACAAAAATACAATTTTAGATATGCTGATTTCGATATTGAAATGGGAAAGGAATTTGAAACTACAAGTTATACATTAAGAAATTCTGCTATATTTTTACTACAACAAAAATACCCATTTCTTAAAGTATCATTTACTATCCCGGCTGATGCGTCCGGATTTCATTGTCAAAATATGTTGATTGATGCAGTTAATAAAGGTGTTCAAATTGACACAGTTCGATTAATGTTGATGGATTTTGGACAAAGTCTAAATATGGTAGAAACATGTATATCTGGATTGAAAAATTCAAAAGTTCAATTGAATAGTATAGGATTATCTAATGTTAATATTGGATTTATACCATTATTACTATTAGATGATCAACAAATAAATACATATACTTTAAATGATCACAAGAAAATTCTAAGTTTAATAAAAACGCAAGGTTTGGATTATGTTACTTGTTTTAGTTATTGGGAATTAGCTCTTGATAAAACGCAAAATTTTGAATTTTTAAAAGCATATGTTAACTTTACTACAATCCAGCAGCCTGTACCTACACCCGCCCCAACTCCGACACCCGCCCCAACTCCAACTCCAACTCCAACTCCAACTCCAACTCCAACTCCAACTCCAACTCCAACTCCAACTCCAACTCCAACTCCAACTCCAACTCCAACTCCAAATTGGGCACCTAACAAATCATATATGATTAATCAATTAGTTGCTTATAATAATGTTGTATATAAATGTTTACAGGCTCATGTATCTATTGTAACTTGGGAACCTGTAAATACACCAGCATTGTGGACCCCTGTACCAACACCCGTACCTACCCCCGTACCTACTCCTGTACCTACACCCGTACCTACCCCCGTACCAACTCCAAACCCCGACAAACCAATAAAATGTTGTTGTACTATTTTATAATATAATATTTACCATTTGTGACTTTTATAAGTTTCAATTAATTTATTCTCAAATTCTTCTGTAAAACCCTTGTAATCACAAATAGGGCCATTTACAAAAGCATTTCTAACAGATTGTTTTAAATCTTTTAAAATACCAAGATTGTTTGCAAAATAAACTGCTCGATCAATGTATTGTTGTTGTGAATTAGTAACGTATTCGTGCAACCCACAGTTTTTCATAAGAGAAGATGTAACATTTTGAGAATGATAATGACGTACGTTATCAAATAGTGTAAGAACTGGTACACCCATCATTAAACTTTCACAACTAGTTGTTGTACCAGAATATGGAAATGTATCAACTGAAATATCCATTTTATTATAATCGGGTAAATGTTCTCCGTATGTATCAGAATAAGGTAAAATAATTACTCTATCTAAAACTGATTTATTTTTAAACGTATCTAAAAATTGCTTTTTCAATTTAGGTGTTAAAAATTCTTTGGTTTTAATCATAAATCTAGCAGTTGGTGCCGCTATCAAAATTTTCTCCCAAACTCCAATAACCATTTCGTTTATTTTATTATATCTATTAAATGTACCAAATGTAATATACCCATTCTTTACACAAGGTTGTTCTGTAATTTCAGGAATGTTATCAATTCCCATACTTGGTGTATAAGCCAAGAAGCATCTATCCATAAAGATGAATTTTTCTTGATAATATTTTTGAGATTTAATACTATCACAATGTCTATCCGTAATACGATAATCCATTGATTTAATACCACTTGAATTAGGATATCCACAATAACTAATTTGGATAGGTGCTGGTTTTAATACAAATGTATCTAATCTATTATCACCAGTGTGTGCTGATAAATCAAATAGTATATCAATGTTGTCACTTTGAATCATTGTTTTAAAATCTTCACTTGACATATTCTTTACAACTCGCCATTTGCATTTTGGAAACATACTTTCTAATTTTACAATTTTTACAGAATAACAAGTAACATCAAATAAATCATAATTGATATGGTTTAAAATGCTGTGTAAAAAGTAAGCAACTGGATGACAAATAAAATCACCAGAAACAAAACCAATATTTAATTTAGTACCCCTTTTTACAATATCCTGCTTTGAATCCGATGACATAATCTCTTGTTTGATTTTATAATTAGGACAAGATACCTTGTAATCATCTACAACCAAAGGATATATCTTGTTAATTGCTTTATGAATACGAGCAATGTACATTGGATCTTCTATTAAATGTGATATATAATTTGAATCCAACAATTTATTTTGATATGCAAGAGATAATCGTGGTTTGTATTTTAAAGCTTTGTTATAACTATCAATTGCACCAATAAAATCACATTCGTAACATCTTGCTAAACCCATATTCATATACATACTTGCAATCAACATATCTTTATCCACTGAAATATGAGCCTTTGTATAATTTTCAATACCCTTTGTATAATGCTCAATTGCTTTATCCGTAATACGTAATTCAGTATAAATTACACCAATTTGATTATTAATATCTGGGTCCAAGGGGTTCATATCGTATGCTATATTAAAGTAATAAAGTGCAGTATCACGGTCTTGGACTGTAAAATAAATCCCACCTAACCCATTTAAACATTTTACTTTAAATTGTTTTAGCCCAAAAATAGTATTTTCATCTTTTTGATTTGCTAAAAGTAAATCAATTATACCTATCGCCATTTTATAATGATATATACTGCTTTCTAATTTGTTGGCTCTATGGTACATAAATCCAAAATTATAATGCAATTGATAATCACACGGATCTATTACCAAAACTTGATTTAGTAAAGTAATATTCTCTTCTACGTTTGGACTAAAAATAGTTAAATATAAAAATACCAATTTAAATAATTCCATTGCTGCTCTATGAAAAGGCTCTAATGATAACACTTTTCTAGAATGTGCAATTGCTATATACAATGTATTTTTATCATTTTCAGAAAACCCTGGTCTATTCATATGTAGACCTACTGTTCTTACAAGTAATTCTGCACTAATATAATATGTTTGTTTAATCATATCCTTGTGTCTTTGTGTTACATAAGGGTTTATATCATCCAAAAATTTAATCATTTTAGTAGAAATAGAAATGCATTGTATGTATTTTTCATTATCTATTTTTTGTTGTACTAATAAAACTTCTTGGGCTTGATTATATAATTTTTTTAATTTTTCAAATTCTACTAAACATTGATCGATAGAATCAACTTGATCAATCTGGTTTTGAACTGTTGGTGGATTAATTTTTTCAGGAATTGGTATTTCTTTGATTTCTGCAGATGACATTTTAATTATAATACTTGTAAAGTTTTAAATTCGATAATTTTAACGTATTTTGAAATATTTTTTGTTTAAAGCATTTTATTTATTTTTATTAAATAAAATGCGAAATGTGTAAATTTTTTTATTTGTTTATTGTATAAAAAATGGATATCTTTTCCCAAGCACCAAAAGCACCAAAAGCACCCCCACAAGCACAGCCACAAGCATCGCCACAAGCACAGCCAAAAGCACAGCCACAAGCACAGCCACAAGCACAGCCACAAGCACAGCCAAAAGCACAGCCACAAGTACAATCAGTAGATCCTGTACAGCCACAAGCACAGCCAAAAGCACAGCCACAAGTACAGCCACAAGTACAATCAGTAGATCCT
>Ga0214921_10001976_pt1 | contig 34312 bp, 28 predicted proteins | sample LL1505_MetaG_FD_177992 | JGI IMG/M metagenome (GOLD analysis project Ga0214921, IMG submission 177992) | Freshwater microbial communities from Lake Lanier, Atlanta, Georgia, United States - LL-1505 | ecosystem: Environmental > Aquatic > Freshwater > Lake | place: USA: Georgia | collected... | reverse complement strand
CTCTCGGGATCCAGGCGGTTGGTCGTTATGGTCGCAATCGGTTGCGTTAGTTCGATGGCTTGGTTTAATCATTTTCCGGCGCTGGATTCGTTGGCGCTGTATTTTTTCGGTACCTACGGTCTTGGCGTTTTAGCCGCTTGGGCGCGAGACGACCGTTTCGCGAAGCGCACATTAGGCTGGGTCATGGTAGCCGCGGTGTTGGCCTATTTCGACCTTCCTCGCGATCGATTAATCCTAGCGCTTTCGACCGCGATCCTGCTGTTTTTCGGTGCGGGGTGGCCGGTCGAGTCTGAGCGCTTGACTGGTTTTCTCAAGCGCATGGGAGACAGCGCATATGCCCTGTTTCTTGTGCATTTTGGCATGATCATTGTGGGCGCCGCGCTCTGGATTGAACTTGGCCTCGACCAATTCCATCATGCTTTGATGTTGGCCGCCGTTCTCTGGGTCTCCAGTATGGTGCTGGGCGATTCCTTTCATCGCGGCATCGAACTGCCGCTGCAGCGCTGGGTATCGAGCCGATGGGCTCGCTACTCTTTGACCGCGCCGGTCATGCCCGATACGTAATACTCCACAAAAAAAGAATAGATCACCGCGACGGGAAGCGAGCCCAGCAGTGCGCCCGCCATCAATGCACCCCAGTGATAGACATCCCCTTCGACAAGCTCCGTTACGACGCCCACCGGAACGGTTTTAACTTCGGATGAGCTGACGAAGGTCAGGGCATAGATGAACTCGTTCCAGCTCAGTGTGAATGCAAAAATGCCCGCTGAGATCAGGCCTGGTACGGATAGTGGAAGAATGATCTTGGTCAATGTCTGCCAGCGCGTTGCGCCGTCGATCAGTGCGCATTCTTCCAACTCGAACGGGATCGAACGGAAGTAACCCATCAGAAGCCAGGTCGAAAAGGGGATCAGGAAGGTCGGATAGGTCAGGATCAGCGCCCAGCGCGTATCGAACAGCCCAAGCTGAAAAACGATCGCTGCCAGCGGAATGAACAGGATCGATGGCGGTACGAGATAGGCAAGGAAGATGGCGAGGCCCACGCCACGGGATCCTTTAAATCGAAGACGCTCGATGGCATAGGCCGCAAAAACGCTGCAAGCAAGGGATACGAAAGTCGACGTGACCGAGACAATCACGGTGTTCCAAAGCCATTCTGGATACGGCGTATCAAAGAGCAGTTTTTTGAAATGCGCCAGAGTGGGTGCAAACACCCAGAACGGATTGCCCGCGCGCGAAAGCAGTTCCGCGTTGGGTTTGACGGATGTGACGACCATCCAATAAAACGGAAACAACAACACAAACAGGAACACGCCCATGGGCAAATAGAGGGTGATCCAGCGTTGCGGGAGCGATTCGAGGAATTGCATCCCAACGGGGGCGTTATCGTCGGATTTAGACATCCTTGCCTCCTTGTTGCCAGGCGCGCCGCTGCAGACCGAAATAACTGAACAGGATGGCCGCAAGCAGAAATGGGATCATCAGTGTTGCCAAGGCGGCCCCCTCGCCCAGCGATCCGCCCGGGATGGCGCGTTGGAACGACAGGGTGGCCATCAGATGGGTAGCGTTCAATGGACCGCCCCGAGTGAGCACATAGATCAGCTGAAAATCGGTAAAGGTAAACAACACTGAAAAAGTCATCACCACGGCAATGATCGGGGTCAGCAGTGGGAGCGTGACGTATCTGAACCGTTGGAACGCGGTGGCGCCGTCGAGCGCAGCGGCCTCGTGCAGGCTTGGCGAAATCGTTTGCAGGCCAGCCAACAAACAGATCGCCACAAAGGGAACGCCGCGCCAGACGTTGGCGGCGATTGTTGACCAACGCGCGTTCCAGGGATCCCCCAGGAAATCGATATAGCGATCGATCCATCCAAGTCGGGTCAGGACCCAACTCAGCACTGAAAACTGTGCATCGTAAAGCCACCAAAATGCGATCGCGGAGAGTGCGGTCGGCACGATATAGGGCAGCAGGATGACGGCTCGAAAGAAACTCTTGAACGGTAGGTTGCGGTTGAGCAAGAGCGCCAGCCACAGACCGAGAACAAATTTGAGTACCGATGCGATCGACGTGTAAACCAGGGTGTTGAAGAGTGAGACTTGGGCAACCGGATCGGTGACCAGGTAGGCAAAGTTATCCAACCCGACAAAAACGCCTTCCCGACCCACCTTGGCATCGGTGAAGCCGAGCCAGGTCCCGAGGGCCAACGGGTAGGTTAGAAACAGGACCAGAAGGATGCCAGCGGGCGCCATGAAGAGGAACCCGAGAACGTTTCGGTTATCGAGTTGTCGGGAAATTCTGGCGGTCAGACCTGGCGGTTGGGTGGGCATGTATTGGGGACGTCAGGATGCATTAAAACGAAGCAGGGTTTAAAGCGGGGAGGGGTCGGCATGCACCACCCCTCCACCAAAGTCGCTCAGACCTTGTAGTAGCGCTCTGCCCGCTTCTGGGCCCGCTCGGCCGCCTCCTTGGGCGACTTCGAACCGCTTGCGGCTTCCGCGATCATGTCCAACACAATGTAGTCCGCCATGGCCGAGGCCGATGCCAAACCAAGTGGACCCGCATGAGCGTGGTCAAGCATGATCTTGGCGCCGTCGCGATAGACCGTGTGCTTGGGGTCGGAAGTCCAGACCGGATTCGATTCGTAGGCCTTCAGAGGTTGACTGACATACCCGATTGCGGCCTGCATCCATGGGTTGTACTGCTCCGCATCCATCATGAATGCGAGGTAGGCCTTGGCCGCATTCGGAAACTTGGAGTGTTTAAACAGCATCATTTGCGTGACCTGCATCAACTCCGTGGGTTTCCCCACCGGGCCGATCGGGAACCGTGCGTGGTTGATGTCCTTGGCTAGCTCTTGCAGACGCGGCTCGGGCGAATTCTTGGCGGCGTAGTAGACCGAAATGCCGTTTGCGGTCAGGCTGATCTGGCCATCCAGGAATGCCTTGTTGTTGTTCGGGTCCAACCAGCCGAGGGTCCCAGGCACAAACGTTTCATACAATTGTTTGGCATATTCAAGCGACGCGATCGTCTCGGGGGAGTTGATGATCACGTTACCCTTTTCATCCACCATTTTGCCGCCGTGGCTCCAGAGCAGCCAGTGCGCCCAATTGTTGCCGTCTCCGACGGCTTTGCCGAGCGCGAACCCTGGGGGAGTTCCTTTCGCTTTGAGGGCCTGACAGAGTTTCAAAAAGCCCGCAGTGTCTTTTGGAATGCCATCGAAGCCGGCATCTTTGACGTGGCTTTCGCGATAAACGATTGCATTGCCGATTACACCAAGTGGCACGGCGATCCACTTGTTATTGCGGGTGCCATAACGCTTGGCTAGGTCGTACCAACCACCATATTTGTTACCCAGATAGGTCGCGACATCAGTGACGTCGACGAGCTTGTCGGGATACTGATGCGGATCGTCAAACCAGCCAATGATGACGTCTGGGCCGCTGCCGATGTTCGCAGCAACAGCCGCTTTGGGTCGGACATCTTCCCAGCCCTCGTTATCGATACGAACTTCGATACCCGTTTTTTCAGTGAATTTTTTGGTGTTGACCATCCACTGATCTTCATCGCCCTGGACAAAGCGCTTCCAGCGCAGGACCCTGAGCTTTGCACCCTTTTCGGGGACTGGTTTAAAGGCCGCGGCAGGTTGTGCCTGGGCCAGGGCTTCGGTGGTCAGACCGCCGATGCCGAGTGTGGTGGCGCTCAGGGTTCCAGCGGTTGCCAAGCCAGCGCTGCCCTGAAGAAACCCGCGGCGGCTGCCGCTCTTGTGATCGATCTTGCTCATGAAAAGTCTCCTTACGTGTGGGTATTTGAACGTCATTAATGGGGTCGGGACATGAGCGAGCGCCCGGATTGCTCGTCAAACAGGTGGGTGCGATCCGGATGGGGCACCAGATGAATCTGATCGCCAGCACCAAAATGATGGCGGTCTGCAAACACGCAGGTCAGCCGCGCGTCTCCGGCCCGCGCATAGACTTGGGTGTCAGCGCCCGTGGGTTCGACCACGTCGATTTGAGCCACAAACGACGTATGGGGCTGAGCGGACTCGGCCAGCCGCATATGCTCGGGCCGAACGCCCAGAATGACCCGCTGGCCCGACGTCCCTGCGCACTCGCGCGGTGCGGGCAGGAGGGTGCCGTCAGGAAACCGAATGCGGTTGCTATCGCTTTGACGTTCCAGCGTTCCCGGCAAAAAATTCATCGCAGGCGAGCCGATAAAACCCGCAACAAAGAGGTTGACGGGGTGGTCATACAGTTCAAGTGGTTGCCCGCGTTGCTCGACGATTCCGTCGCGCATGACGACGATCTGATCGGCCATGGTCATGGCTTCGATCTGGTCATGGGTGACATAGATCGAGGTGGTTTTCAGGCGCTGATGGAGTGATTTGATCTCGGTTCGCATCTGAACGCGCAGCTTGGCATCCAGATTTGACAGCGGTTCGTCAAACAGGAAGACCTGCGGATCCCGGACAATTGCGCGGCCCATTGCGACCCGCTGACGTTGGCCACCCGAGAGCGCGCGCGGGTAGCGATCGAGTAGTTGAGTCAGCCCGAGGATTTCGGCCGCGCGTTTTACGGCGGCATCGATTTCTGCGGTGGATTTCTTGGCGAGCATCAGGCTGAAGGCCATGTTCTCGCGCACCTTCATATGCGGATAGAGCGCGTAGTTCTGGAACACCATCGCGATGTCACGCTCTTTGGGCTGCATCTGATTAACGATCCTGCCACCGATACGAATCTCGCCCCCGCTGATCTCCTCAAGCCCTGCGATCATTCGCAACAACGTGCTCTTGCCGCAGCCCGACGGTCCAACCAACACGGTAAATTCCCCGTCGGCGATTTGAACATTGACGCCCCGAATGACGTGGGTTGAACCGAATTTTTTTTCAATGTTGATAATTTCAACAGACGCCATAACTATCTAGATTCCAGGATCAATACGATTGACGGCGTAAGTGGGTCTTCCGTTGCGCGCCCAGTCGATGATGTTTTGGGCCGCCTTTCGACGGAGCTCGCGTTCTCCAGCGACCGAATAAAAGGCTGCATGCGGGCTGACGATCACGCGCGGGTGGTTGACCAGTGGGTCGTTCATCGCGGGTGGCTCAACCGGCAACACATCAAGCCCGGCTCCGTCGAGGTGGCCTGATTGAAGTGCGGCGAGCAGCGCATTGGTGTCGACCACCGCCCCCCGAGCGCAGTTCACGAGTAGGCTACCGACCTTCATTTTTTGCAGTAGGTGTTCATTCACCATGCCGCGAGTCTCAGCATTGAGCGGGGTGTGCACGGACACGACATCAGCCTGCTCGAAGAGGGCTTCGAGGCCGACCCGCTCAATGTAGGCCGGGAAGTCACCATCAATCAGGTAGGGGTCATGTGCGATTACTCGGGCGAAACAATCTCGCGCGACATGCGCAAAGCGCTTGCCGATGCGCCCCAGGCCCAGCACGCCGACGGTCAGGTCACCGATCCGGCGAATCGTACCGCCCGTGGTGTAGTGCCACTGCCCGGATTTGACGGCGCGATCGTACAGCGTGATGTGTCGTAGCAGATCCAGGGTCATTGCCAGCGCGTGGGTCGCGACCTCGCCGACACCATAGTCGGGAGAATTGGCAACCCAGACCCCGTGGCGTTCGGCTGCCTCCGCGTCGATCGTATCGAAGCCCGCGCCATAGCGACTTGCAATGCGGATGTCAGGGCGGGCGAGGAAAACGGCTTCGTTGACTTCGGCGTACTGGACCAGGAGTGCATTGCAGTCTGCACTGGCCACGATCACGTCTTCTGCAGTGCGACACTGGGCAACCACGGTTTCGATACCAGCATCGCGATACAGCGCGAGTTCCAGATCGAGATCCGGAAAATCATGATCAGTCATCAAGACACGGCATTGGCGCATGACGATGGTTTTTAGTGGTTGTCTGGCGGCACTGCAGAGCCGCTATGGCCGACCAGAAAATCCAGATCAGCCCCGCGATCGGCCTGAAGTACATGATCAATATAAAGTTTGACATAGCCTCGGGTGGCTACCGCCGGAGGGGGCTCCCAGGCGGCCCGCCGTCGGGCGAGTTCTTCTTCGCTGACATCGAGGTGCAGACGGCGCCCGGCGACGTCAAGTTCGATCATGTCGCCGTCGCGAACCAGTGCCAGCGGACCACCGGCCGCTGATTCAGGGGCTACATGCAAAACCACGGTGCCGTAGGCCGTCCCACTCATCCGGGCATCCGAGACCCGCACCATGTCGGTCACGCCACGCTCGATGAGCTTTTTTGGAATTGGCATGTTGCCGCTCTCGGGCATCCCCGGATACCCCTTGGGGCCGCAGTTTTGCAGAACCAGAACGCAATGTTCGTCGACATCCAGATCGGGGTCTTCAACTTTGTGGTGGAGCTCATCAGCATTGCGAAACACAACAGCACGTCCTCGGTGCTGCATCAGCGAAGGGGTGGCCGCGCTGGGTTTGATCACCGCGCCCAACGGGGCAAGATTGCCGCGGAGTACCGCGATACCGGCCTCGGGCTTAAAGGGTTGCGACCAGGGCCGGATGACCTCGCGATTCCAGCAGGGAGCCTCGGCGCAGTTGGCCCAGAGTGTCCGTCCATTAACAGTTAACGCCGTCTGATCAATCACGGAGGCCATTTCACGCACAACCGCGGGGACACCCCCGGCTTCAAAGAAGTCCTCCATCAGATAGCGCCCGGACGGCTGGAGATCGACCAGGCAGGGAAGCGCACTACCGATCGTGTCAAAATCCTCAAGCGCCAATGGAATCCCAACTCGCCCGGCGATCGCAATGAGATGCAGAACGGCATTCGTAGATCCGCCAATGCCCGCCAACACCCGGATCGCATTTTCGAAGGCGGCTCGGGTCAGGATCTGCGACATGCGGAGGTCTTCATTGACCATTTCAACCGCGCGCCGACCCGCCTGGCGTGCCAGGACATTGCGGCGACCGTCGACCGCCGGGATCGCAGCGTTTCCGGGGAGTCCCATGCCCAGCGCTTCGACCATCGAGGCCATGGTGCTGGCAGTCCCCATCGTCATACAGTGGCCGTGCGACCGGTGCATGCAGCTCTCGGCGTCGATGAATTCCTCGCGGGACATACGCCCCCCTCGAACCTCCTCGGACATTTGCCAGACGCCGGTTCCCGACCCGATGGGCTGACCGCGCCAGCGCCCCGTGAGCATCGGTCCACCTGACACCCCAATAGCGGGCAAATCGACTGACGCCGCGCCCATCAGAAGCGCGGGCGTTGTCTTGTCGCAACCCATCAGCAACACGACGCCGTCCAGTGGATTTGCACGGATCGATTCTTCGACATCCATCGATGCCAAATTTCGATACAGCATCGCGGTTGGGCGCAAGAGTGTTTCACCCAGCGACATGACCGGGAATTCGAGCGGAAAGCCTCCCGCTTCCCAGACCCCGATTTTCACTTGCTCTGCCAAGGTCCGAAAGTGCGAATTGCAGGGGGTGAGTTCGCTGTACGTGTTGCAGATCCCAATGACGGGGCGCCCATCAAACTGGTCATTGGGCACACCCCGATTTTTGACCCAGGACCGATAGATGAAGCCATCCCGATCATTGCGTCCGAACCATGCGGCGCTGCGTCGGGTCTGGGCCTTCGGATCTTTTTCAGTCATTGGAGCGGGTAGCGTAAAGGGCCATTCGTGGCCATTCATAATTGGTAAGACCAATTTTGCGTCAAGGCGCTTCGGTTGGACACCCCGGGAAACCACTCATGCGCAGAACGATCGACCTTGCGGCATGCTCGCTCCGTAAAGTGCATCAAGGAATACGCATGAACCAGTTGGATCTGCAGGGCCGCCGTGCGGTCGTTACCGGTGGAGCGGCCGGGATCGGCTTGGCGATTGCTGCCCGGTTGATTGCCTCGGGCGCCCGGGTGAGTCTTTGGGATCGTGATCCGACGGCTTTGAATAAGGCTGCGGAACACCTGCACCGTGAGTTTCCACAACAACCCCCCGTCCATACCGTCCAACTCGACGTCACCTCAGCCCAAGCGGTCAAAGCCGCGCGTGATGCAACGATCGGCGCGTTAGACGGTGTTGATGTACTGGTCTGCAGCGCCGGCATTACCGGACCGAATGTGCCCCTGGTGGACTATCCGGTCGCGGCATGGCGCGAGGTCATTGAAATCAATCTCAATGGGGTTTTCCTGTGCAATCAGGCCTTGGCACCCGACATGGTCTCTCGCGGGTGGGGTCGGATTGTCAACATTGCTTCCATCGCCGGTAAAGAAGGCAATCCGAATGCGTCGGCCTACAGCGCGTCCAAGGCTGCTGTCATTGCTTTGACCAAATCACTGGGAAAAGAACTGGCAAAGTCGGGCGTATGCGTCAATTGCGTAACGCCAGCTGCGGTCAAAACTGGAATGTTCGATCAGATGACGCAATCGCATATCGACTTTATGCTCTCCAAGATTCCCATGGGTCGATTTGGTCAGGTCGAGGAAATCGCCGCTATGGTCGCCTGGTTGTGTACCGAGGACTGCAGTTTTACGACCGGGGCTGTGTTCGATCTTTCGGGCGGCCGTGCCGTCTACTGAAGGCGTCGTGATGAATTCGACGTCTGCCCTGAGTTATTCGGCCGAGGACCTGCGCGCGTTCGCCGAGGCGCTCCTCTTGGCCGCCGGTGTGCGTGCTGATATCTCCGGGGATGTCGCAGAGGTCCTGCTTGAGGGCGATCTGATGGGGCATGACACGCACGGGTTGGCCTTGCTATCACCCTATCTCGGTGAAGTCACGCGTGGGCAAATGACGCCCAGTGGCGAACCGACCCCTCTGTCTGGGCGGGCGGCCGCCGAGCTATGGGATGGACATCGATTGCCAGGCCCCTGGCTGGTCCGACGTGGATTGGATCGCGCAACTGAGATGGCATTGAACTATGGCTCGGGGTCGGTCGTTATCCGTTGCAGTCACCACATTGCCTGTTTGGCCGCTTTTTTGCCCCGCGTCACCGAGCGGGGTTTGGCGGTCTTACTGATGTGTTCGGACCCGGGGACGGCGAGTGTTGCTCCGCATGGCGGGACACGTGCGGTTTTCACCCCCGACCCTTTGGCGGTGGGGATTCCGACCGAAAGCACCCCAATCTTGATTGATATTTCGGCCTCGCTTGCGACCAACGCGATGAGTAACCGACTCGCTCGGCAGGGACAACGTTTTGAGTTCCCCTGGCTCCTGGATGGTGGCGGGAATCCGACGAATGATCCGAGTGTGTTTGACTCGGATCCCCCTGGGACGATCCTGCCACTGGGTGGGCTTGAGGCTGGCCATAAGGGAACCGGACTCGCACTACTCGTTGAGATGTTGACCGGGGGACTCGCGGGCGTCCATCGCGCGGATGCAGTTCAAGGCTGGGGTGCGACGGTTTTTATCTACTGCGTCGATCCCGATGCGTTCGGAGGCCGACCAGCCTTCGCACGCCAGATGGAGTGGGTCGCCAACGCCTGCCGGAGCAACCCGCCGCGTCCCGGGCTCAGCGAGGTTCGTGTTCCCGGCGATCGCGCCTGGTCGCTCCGCATCAGCCAGCGCCAGAACGGTGTTCGGCTCCAAAGGGAGATCCTGCCGGCACTTCAGCCTTGGGCCGAACGGTTTGGGATCGCGGTTCCTCAACCCCTCTGATCAAAAAAGCGACTCAAACGGTTCCGCGAACTTCCGTATTGGTGCGGAAATCGCTACGATGCCCCTGCACCTCTGCTGAGCAATCGCTTGGCGAGCCGCTGACCTTGACGGCCGTGGGCCTGGATCGTGAATCTCGTTCTCGCAAACCCCTTTCGAATTCTTGGATTGCCTGCCTCGGCGACCAGTCGCGAAATTGCGCGGCGAGTGGCCGATCTCAGCGTCGATACCCCGCTCGGGAAAAGCCCGGCATTTCCGCTCGATCAGCCGTCGTGGGGGGGGCTAAACCGAAGCATCCAGGCGATTGAATCGGCAGCTGCAGCGGTCGATGACGTCGAGGGCCGTTGGTTGAACGGCTTGTTCTGGTTTCGATCTGTCGACGCGATCGATGAGTTGGCGCTGGAGAGTTTAAGTACTGGCAAGCCGGTGCAAGCGTTGCGCTTGTGGGATCAGCGTATTGCCCGGGGTGGGCGTGACGCGATGTCATGTCTGCTTAACCGATCGGTACTTCAGATTGCGCTGGCGAGCGCGTCAGTCGATGCCAGTTCGGATCGGTTTCGGATGGCGCTCGATGGGCTTGGGCGGGCTTTGTCGGATTACCCGCTAGCAGCGCGCGGTGACTTACCGGCGAGTCGCTGGCCTGAAATGTTGCGCCGTCTTCCCGAGTCGATTTTGGGGATGTCCCGGAGCGTTTGCCCGCAAGCATTTGGCCCAGAAGACCTCGGCCTGATCACCGCAGTCGAATCGTTCCCGGCCGAGGTTCGCGACGAGCTTCGCGCTCGATTGGTCAATCCGGTTTTCGCCTCGATTGAGTCGGCGATTCTCGATTCGAGTCAGCTCGAGGATGCACTTGATGTTTACTCGCGACTCCGGCAGGCCGTCGGTCCCGATGATGTGCGTTTGAAGGTGTTGGGTACGCGGTTGTCCAGTGCTTACTTCGAAGGGTGGGCCCTTCGTGGCACGGGTACTGAGGCAGTCGTGGACAGCGAGCGCCAGATGTTGGATATCCTCGAGACCCTGCCGGTCACGACAGGTGTTCTTGATCAGGCACGCGCGGTTCGAGTGTTGAACGAGGCCGCTGCCGAGGTCGTGATCGAGTCATTGCCTGAGCCCGAACCGGTTCAGGAGCCTCTGCCAGAGCCAGAGCTCGTGTTGGTGGCGGTTGCGTCGACGAAGCCTGTTGACCTCGATGTCCCCGCATTCTTGCGGCCGGTCATTCAGTCGGATGTACCGGTTGAAAGTTCGGTTGAAACTTCGGTTGAAATCCCCCCGTTGCCCGTTCAAGCCGAAACGCCGGCGCTGCCTGATCGTTCTGTACAGATCGAAGCTGCGAAGCGTTCGCTCGCAGACCGGATGCAACGTCCGCTGGCGAGTATTGAGGACGCCGCGTCGATGATTGATGGTTCGCGGCCCGATCTGACCAAATTGAAGGCCATGCTGGGGCGGGAAGACGCGCAATACCTCCTCGCCTGCGAAGCGCTCGCGACAGTCGCACTGGATCATCTGGTGCCCACTGTTGATCTCGAGCGCGAGAAGTTCGAACTGGCAAACGACCCGGTTGCCGCACGAGCGGTCCTTGAAAGGGCCGAGATTGCTGCGCGGAAACTGGCCATGCTCGATCTGGGGGCCGAGGCGCGGGAGCGGGTTGCGCGTTTTTTAGGAGCGCTTCGCGATCTTCTGGATCAGGAGGCGGTAATGGCGACGGCGACCGCGGCTGCGGGTCGCGAGGGTCGACGTCTGCCTCCTCTGGTGGTGGGCGCAGGTCTGGCAGCGGCCAGCGTGGCGGCTGCACTTGCCTGGTTGATGGCTCGATGAGGGCGACGACGAGTGCGGCGATGATGGGGCCGCTGAACAGGGTTTTGCTCAAGTTCCCCGGTCTGATCGCGACGATCGGACTGGCGTTGGTGGCGACCTTGGCGTCGGGAGCACCGGCCGATGAGGCCCAGGTTGAAGCCCTCTCGGCCCGTTCGACGCAACATGATCGTCGTCTCGACTCGGCCGATCGGGTTTTGCGCGAGCATACCGAAGACCTGCGTTCAATTCGTAATCGTTATGAAGGTTGGATGCTCGGTCACGAGGCGCGACTGCGCGTGGTCGATGAACGGTTACGCCAGTTGGATGCTCGTCTCAATCGAATTGATCAGGGATTCAACAGCACTGCGGCTCGGGTGGAGCAGGGCGAGAAACGGGTGGATGGTGCGATCGATCAACTGCGTGAGCAGCAGGTGGGTACAGAACAGAGGCTGGTCGATTTGTTGACCAATCGGACGGTGGGCATTGCTGCGGCCATTTTGGTGATCTTGCTGGCAGGGGTCGGTGGTGTCTTCTTTGTGCGCCACTCCCTGCGTGCCGCGCAGTCGGGGCTTGGCGCCCGAGCCGAGCTTGCGCTGACCTCTATTCGCTCGGCTGAGGAACGTCTTGCACAGGCGGATACCCGCCTGGTTGAAGCGCTGACCCAGCAACTGGTCCGAATCCGGGAAGGGGCTGATGGCGGTTCGGTCAACTCGGAATTGCCGGGTGGGCATTCTGCCGATCGGGCAGCGAACGGTGCCTCGAGTTCAGCTGGAAAGTCACTCCAGGGTGCGAAATCTGCGACAGGTGCGGCGAGTTCGCAATTGCAACAACCGCAGGTTGACCATACCCTTGCAATACGTCTCGCCGACGAGCTTTACCGAATGCGCCGCCGCCTGGCGTCGCTGCCAGAGGAGACTCGCGGTGTTGTGTCGTTGCGCCGCTCAATTGAGCGTCTCGAGACCGAACTGGCTGATCATGGGTACGATCTCGTCGATGCGACGGGGCGGACCTACGTTGATGGTTTGACGATGGAAGCCCGCTTTATTCCGGACGATGCGTTGGCCCCGGGTCAGCGCGTGATTTCTAAAGTGATTGCGCCCCAGGTGAACTACCGGGGGGCGCTGGTTCGGATGGCTGAAGTGGAGGTAGGCCTTGGCGGTTGACCGCCTGCTTCACCCGGATCCGAATGAATGCGATAACCCCGGCCCCGAGTAGTACGCTCCGAGATGCACGATGAGACAGCGAATCGATTACGGTATTGACCTTGGCACCACGAATTCTGCGCTTGCGCGGATGGAGGGCGGCGAGCCCAAGATCCTGAAGAGTGACGATACGCAGTCCGACACCACGCCCTCGTGTGTCGCGTTTACGAAGGCGAAAAACGTCCACGTCGGCGCGCATGCCCAAAACCTGGTTCAGGAAGAGGCGAGCCGAGCATTCCGCCGTCGGGCGCAGGGGTCTCTTCAGACGCCGAACGCGTTTGCCGAGTTCAAACGAACCATGGGAACGGACCGCCTTTACCACAGTGACCACATGGCGGATGATTTCGCCTCGGAGGCCCTGTCGGCGCACGTTTTGCGCAAGCTCAGGAGCTATGTGCGAGACGAACCCATTGATACGGTTGTCATCACGGTGCCGGCGATGTTTCGTCAGAATCAGCTTGACGCGACTCAGCGGGCTGCGGAGATGGCGGGCTTTGCCTACGTGGAGCTCTTGCAGGAGCCGATCGCGGCTTCGATCGCTTATGGGATTCAAGCCGGTGCCATTGACGGATATTGGCTCGTTTTTGATTTCGGTGGCGGGACCTTCGATGCTGCTCTAATGCGGGTTGAAGAAGGTGTGATGCGTGTGGTGGATACCGAAGGTGATAACCATCTCGGGGGCAAGAACCTTGATCAGGCGATCGTGGAAGAACTGCTCTTGCCAGCGCTTGAGGCCGGTTCCCATCTGGCATTGACCCAGACCCTGGCCGACCCCGAGCGCCGTCGCCTGCTTGCAGGTGCGCTCAAGCGGCATGCGGAGCGGGCAAAAATACAGTTGTCGACCCGCGAGAGCGTACTGATTGAGATCGAAGACCTCGGGGACGATGATGAAGGTGAGGAGATCATCGCCGAGATCAATTTGGTGCTTACCGATTGGGAGCGCGTGGCGAGACCTACCTTCCAACGATCAATCGACCTGTGTCGGGCGCTTCTGGCGCGCAATGGTCTGAGCGGCGAGAGCCTGCGGACCCTCATACCCGTGGGCGGGCCAACGCTTTCCCAGACCTTGCGCCGGATGCTGCGCGAACAACTCACCGAGCGACTCGACACACGGGTTGACCCGATGACCGCAGTTGCGAGGGGGGCCGCGATTTTTGCGTCGACCCGGCAGGTCCCGCGGGCAATACAGCGCCGTGACACCAGCAAAGCGCAATTAACGCTACGCCATCCAGACAGCACCGTAGAAACTGAAGTGACAGTGGGCGTCCGGGTAGATCGCGAATTGTCGACCGGAGTCCTCCCGGGGGCGCTTTCGATTGAGCTGGTGCGCGCCGACCGTGGATGGACCAGTGGGCGCTTGGCGCTCGAAGACGACGTCGCGGTGCTCACGGCGGCTCTTGAACCCGGTGTTCAGAATCGATTCGAAGTCACCTTGACCGACTCGCAGGGTAATTCTCTGGATGCCGAGCCCGCTGAATTCTCAATTTTGCAGGGCTTGCGGATCGCCTATGCCACACTGCCATATCACATTGGGGTGGACGTCGTTGATTTGGAGAGCGGTCAACAGGGCGTCTATCCGATCGCCGGGCTCGAAAAGAATCGCTCCCTGCCCGCCCGCGGCAAAGGCACCTACCGGACCGCGAAAACGATTCGCGCGGGTGAAACGGACGACCGTATTTGCATTGAATTTGTCGAAATGGCCTACGAGGCAATCGGCTCAAGAGCGAGCTTGAATCAACCTCTGGGCTCGATCACCCTAACGGGAAAAGATCTGACCACGACGCTCCCAGAAGGCAGTGCAGTCGAAATTACCCTGAAGGTCGATGCATCGCGGCGGATCACGGCGACCGTGTTTTTTCCTGTTCTGGATGAGCAGATCGACCGGGCGATGGAGCCCAATCTGCAATCCGAGGACCACAACCGCTTGCGTGCCGATCTCACTGAAGCGCGTTCGGTGGTTGCTCGTGTTCGCGATATCGCTCCACCCGACACCTTGATCCGACTCGAGGTCGAATTTGATGCGTTAGAAAAGCTGATGGTCGCCGATGGGGCGGACTTGGATCGGTTGCTGGAAGTGCGTGAACGGCTTCGCTCGGCCATGGTTGAGCTGGATGCTTCGGACCGATCGGCGGATTGGTTGCGCGCTGAAAAGCGACTCGAAGCGGCAATCGCGTCCTTAACCGTCACCGTACGCCGTCTGCAATCGACTGCGGTGCAGCCGGTGATTGACGAATTCCATCAGCGTATCGCGGCTTTGCGAACTCTAAAAGACCCGCGGATTGCGCGCGCCATGACCGACGAGATTCGCGCGCACGTCTTCACGCTGGTTCGCGAAGATATCGGGCTCTGGGCTTCCTATATTGCCGGATTTGAGCGGGACTTCGACAGTCGCGCGTGGACCAATCCAACCGAAGCGCGCGCCCTGCTTGATGAGTCTTTGAAACGGATGGCGGGAAAACCCGATCGCGCCGAACTGGAGCGGATGGTGATTGCGATGTTTGCGCTGTTACCGCGCGAAGACCGACTGAGCGCGCGTCAGGTTAGCGACGAAGTGTTGCGCCAGTAAGGTCTAGCCAGGCCTTGAGGCGCGCGGGGGCGTCGGCGACGGCTCCGGCTCCCCAGCTTTCGGGCGGCTCGCTTTCGTCATAAAACCCCCAGCCTGCTGCAATTGAGAACATTCCTGCGGCGTCGCTGGCTTGAATGTCGCGGCGATCGTCGCCGACGTAGACACAACGATTTGGCGTCACCTGGGCCAGATTCGCGGCGTGGAGCAGCGGCGCAGGGTGCGGTTTGGCATGAGGAGTTGTATCGCCGCCCACTGCGGTCGCACTGCGTGCGCTAAGCCCAAGCCCGGCAAGGACTGGAATGACCAGGCGCTCGGCCTTGTTGCTGACCACCCCCCACTGAATTCCAACTGCCTCCAGCGCGTCGAGGACCTCTGGCATGCCTTCAAAAAGTCGTGTGTGAATGACCAGGCCTTGCTCATAACGCTCGAGAAATTCGACGCGGAGGATTTCGAAACCCTCGTCTTCGGGCTGCAGTCCAAAAGCCCGGCCGATGAGTCCGCGGGCGCCGCGCGAAACGTAAGGCCGCAGTTCCGATACCGGTAGGGCAGCGAGGCCACGTGCTTCGCGCATGGCATTGACGGGGGCGGCAAGATCCTCGGAGGTGTCGGCCAGAGTCCCGTCAAGATCGAAAAAGACCGCCTCAGGGATGAAGGGCGACGACGGATTCATGGGGCGGGTTTGCGCATAGCCACCAGATAGTTCACGGAGACATCATTCGGATGCAGCGCATAGACCTGGGTCAGGGGGTTGTATGTCAGCCCTTTCATCTCGACCAGTTCGAGCCCGATCGAGCGAGCAGATCCAACGAGTTCGGACGGTTTGATGAATTTGTCGTAGTCGTGGGTTCCGCGGGGAAGCAGTCGCAGGACATACTCGGCGCCAATAATCGCAAAAAGAAACGCTTTTGGATTGCGATTGATGGTCGAAAAGAACAACCACCCGCCTGGTTTGGCCAGTTCGGCGCAGGCCCGGATGGTGGAGGCGGGATCGGGCACGTGCTCGAGCATCTCCATGCAGGTCACCGTGTCAAAGGATCCGGGCTCCGCCTGCGCTAGATCTTCGGCCGCGATGCGTCGGTAGTCAACGCTGACGCCACTTTCGAGGCGATGAAGTTCAGCCACTTTAAGAGGGCGATCAGCCAGATCGATCCCGGTAACTACCGCACTCGCGCGAGCCATGGATTCCGCCAGGATGCCGCCGCCACAACCCACATCGACGATGCGTCGCCCCGCCAGCGGCGCGAGCGCGTCGATCCATCCGAGTCGTAATGGATTAATGGCATGGAGCGGCTTGAATTCGGATTCTGGATCCCACCAGCGCGACGCCAGCGCCTGAAACTTGGAGAGTTCGCCCGGATCGAAATTAGAGGACCGAGATTGGCTGGTCGATGCGAAGGTTGACACGATATTCAATCCCAAAAATGGCAAAACGCCCCGCAAGCGTAAACCTGCGGGGCGTCTGGGTCGGGATCAAGCCAAGATTACTTGGTTGGACGGGTACCCACGACTTCGATTTCTACGCGGCGGTTCTTGGCCCGTCCTTCTTGTGTCTTGTTACTCGCAACGGGTTGCTTCTCACCTTTGCCTTCGGTGTAGATCCGGTTGGGCTCGATCCCATTGCTCACCAAATAGGCCTTGACCGAGTCGGCACGACGCTGCGACAGGCGATCGTTGTACTTGTCAGAACCAACGTTGTCGGTGTGGCCGACGGCAATGACCACCTCAAGAGCGATGCCCTTGATCTGACCAATCAGTGCGTCGAGCTTTGCCTTGCCCTCTGGTTTGACGACTGTCTTATCAAAATCGAAGAAGGTGTCCGAAGCGAAGCTGACCTTTTCGCTGGTGGGCCGTGGTGACGGAGCGGCTGCAGGCGCGGGCACTGGAGCAATAACGGCCAGTGCCGGTGCCGGTGCCGGTGCCGGTGCCGGTGCCGGTGCCGGTGCGGCGCGCGGTACCGGGGCGGCGCGGGGTGCCATTTCGGCTGCTTTAGGCTCGACCGGGGCAGGTGCGGGCGCCGCTGCAGGTGCTGGAGCGGGCGCCGGTGTTGGGGCGGGTGCCGGGGCTGGGGTCGGTGCTGGGGCCGGTGCTGGGGCCGGTGCTGGCGGAGCAATCTTCGGTAGCAGGTCGTCGTCACAGCCGGCAATTGCGTTTGCCGGGGTGAACGAACCGGTACGCCAACAAAGATTCGTGCCGCTCTTAACGATCTGAGAACCTGAGGCGCCGATCAAGTAGCCAGGGTTGTTGGGGTTGACCGTTTGGGCCAAAACGAGGCCGCTGGCGGTGACTGCAAAGGCAGAAACCAGGCCGCGCAGATAAATCGAATTTTTCATGTTGATCCTGACGAGGAAGTGCCTCGATCGAGTTTGCCACAGGGTGGTGCGTGCCGCCAATGGATGTAAAACTCTGCTCTATGTTGGGTTGATTTGACGTCGCATTGGCGCAACACGGTGGGTCTCTCCCCTGAATGTTACAATCAGGCCACATGGATAGCTTCGCCAAAGAAACACTCCCGGTCAGCCTCGAGGAGGAAATGCGCCGCTCGTATCTGGATTACGCGATGAGCGTAATCGTCGGGCGGGCATTGCCTGATGTTCGGGATGGACTCAAGCCGGTTCATCGTCGTGTGTTGTTCGCAATGCATGAACTCAACAACGACTGGAACCGGCCGTACAAGAAGAGTGCACGGATCGTCGGCGATGTCATTGGTAAATACCACCCGCATGGCGACAGCGCGGTTTACGACACGATCGTCCGAATGGCGCAGCATTTCTCGCTGCGTTATTTGTTGGTCGACGGCCAGGGCAACTTTGGATCGGTCGATGGCGACAATGCCGCGGCGATGCGTTACACCGAGATCCGGCTCAGTCGAATTGCCCACGAATTGCTCGCGGACATTGACCGCGAAACTGTTGATTTCGGCCCCAACTATGACGGGAGCGAGCGCGAGCCCCTGATCCTGCCAGCGCGGATTCCGAATCTGTTGATCAACGGAAGCTCCGGGATCGCTGTCGGTATGGCGACGAACATGCCGCCACACAACCTCAACGAGGTGCTTGACGGCTGTCTGCTCTTGCTAGAACGTCCCGACGTGACCGTTGACGAACTGATCGAAAAAATTCCGGCTCCGGACTTTCCAACAGCCGGAATCATTTACGGACTTACCGGCGTGCGCGAGGGCTATCGCACAGGGCGCGGGCGGGTGGTGATGCGTGCCCGTACTCACTTTGAGGATATCGAGCGGGCTGGTGCCACGGGCCGCCAGTCGATCATCGTCGACGAGCTGCCCTACCAGGTCAACAAACGCACCCTTCTCGAGCGTATGGCCGAGCTGGTCAACGAGAAGAAAATCGAAGGGATCAGCGATATTCGGGACGAGTCGGATAAGTCCGGGATGCGGGTCGTGATTGAGCTCAAGCGCGGCGAAGTCCCGGAGGTTGTACTCAATAATTTGTACAAGTCGACCCAGCTGCAGGACACGTTCGGCATGAACATGGTGGCTTTGGTCGACGGCCAGCCTCGTCTGCTGAATTTGCGCCAGATGCTGGAGTGTTTCCTGTCGCATCGCCGAGAGGTAGTGACACGGCGCACGGTTTACGAGCTGCGCAAAGCCCGCGAACGAGGTCATTTGCTGGAAGGACTGGCGGTTGCGCTGGCCAACGTCGACGAGATGATCGCGTTGATCAAGGCCGCCCCTACCCCACCGGTCGCGAAAGAGCGCCTTCTCGAGCAGACCTGGGACCCTGGCCTTGCCCGCGAGATGGTCGAGCGAGCGGCCACCGGCGACGATGGTTCGGACGTAGCGTCGCGTTTGCGTGCGTTCCGCCCCGAGGGGATGGACCCAGCGCTGGGGCTCAGCCCGAACGGCTACCGGCTGTCGGAGGCTCAGGCCCAAGAGATCTTGAACATGCGACTGCAGCGCCTCACGGGGCTGGAGCAAGATCGGATTGTCACGGAATATCGCGAGATTGTGCTCACGATTGCCGATCTGCTCGACATTCTCGCCCGGGCCGAGCGCATCACCGCCATCATCACCGATGAGCTTCAGGATATTCGGCGTCAGTTTGGTGATGCCCGGCGATCTACGATTGAGGCCAACGCTACTGAACTCGGGGTTGAGGACCTGATCACTCCCACTGATATGGTGGTGACGATCACACACGGTGGTTACGTGAAGAGCCAGCCGCTGTCAGAGTATCGCGCGCAACGCCGGGGTGGCCGTGGGCGTCAGGCGGCTGCTCCCCGTCAGGACGACTGGGTCGACCAACTCTTCATCGCCAATACCCATGACACGCTGCTGTGCTTTTCGGATCGCGGCCGGGTTTACTGGATGAAGGTCTACGAGGTCCCTCAGGGCTCGAGTACATCCCGTGGGCGCCCGATCATTAACTGTTTTCCCCTTGTGGACGGCGAGAAGATTACGGTCGTGTTGCCGGTTAAAGCGTTTGATGACCAGCACTATGTGTTCATGGCGACCCGACGAGGAACCGTCAAGAAGACCCCACTCAGTGATTTTGGCAATCGACGCTCCGCCGGAATTATTGCGGTGGATCTCGATCCAGGTGATTTTTTGGTTGGCGCTGCGATCACGGATGGTCAGCACGACGTGATGCTTTTTTCGGACGCGGGCAAAGCCGTTCGGTTTGCGGAGGAAGACGTTCGCCCGATGGGGCGTAATGCCCATGGCGTTCGGGGCATGTGGCTTGATGCGGAGCAAAGCATCATCCAGTTGCTCGTCGCATCGGGCGTAGACACCCTGGCCGAACCGCCAGCAGTGCTTTGTGCAACCGCAAATGGTTTTGGCAAACGCACACCGGTAACCGATTATCCGCGCAAGGGCCGTGGGACCAAGGGTGTGATTGCGATTCAAACGGGTGACCGAAATGGTCGGGTCGTCGCAGCGGTTCTGGTTGAACCGGTCGACGAGATCATGCTGATTACCGACGGTGGCGTCCTGGTTCGCACACGCGTTTCCGAAGTCAAAGCGTCGAGCCGAGTCACGATGGGGGTCAAATTGATCGCTCTCGACCAGGGAGCGCAGTTGGCTGGGCTGCAAAAGGTCGCGGAGTCGGCGGTCGAGGCGATAGATGAGGATTCTTTGGATACCGCCGCTTCTTCGGGGTCCCCGGATTCCGCAGACCCTGCACCGGGTGACTTGCCCGCACCCGAGGCCTGAGGCGTCGGGTGGTCAGGCGGATCCGCAGGTTCTGATTCATGTCTGATCGCATGGATCAACCGGACTTGAATGATCTGCGTCGGGAGATCGACGGAGTCGATCGCGAGTTGCTGCGATTGCTTGTCCGTCGCGCCGAAATTGCCCACAAGGTGGGTGAACTCAAAGCGGTTCTGGACGCACCCGTCTGGCGACCCGAGCGCGAAGCGCAAGTGATTTCTGGCCTGCAGCGTGAAAATGAGGCGATCGGCAGCGCGTTGCCACCCGCTGCGATCGCGGCCATCTGGACTGAAGTCATGAGTGCCTGTCGATCGCTCGAGCGACGATTGAGGGTGGCTTTTTTGGGGCCTGCCGGGACCTTTTCCGAGTCGGCATTACGGCGTCACTTTGGTGAATCGGTGGATGCCATTGCTTGTCCTTCGATTGATGAGGTTTTTCGGGCGACGCAGGCCGGGGCCGCTGATTTTGGCATCGTCCCGGTCGAGAATTCGACCGAGGGCGCGGTGAGTCGGACACTCGACCTGTATCAGCAGACTCCGCTGTCGATTTGTGGCGAGGTGGCCATCGGGGTTCAGCAGAATCTGATGACGCGGTCAGGCCAGATGGATGGTGTCACTCGCGTTGTCGGGCACGCCCAATCTCTTGCGCAATGTGTCAACTGGTTTAACGCCCATTACCCGGGGTTGCCAAGGGTCGCAGTGGCAAGTAACGCCGAGGGGGCCCGACTGGCTTCGCTCGAGGATCAAACCGCCGCTGTTGCAGGCGAACCGGCCGCGCGGGTCTATGGTCTCGAACTGGTCGCGACGGCAATCCAGGACGACCCGTCGAATCAGACTCGCTTTCAGGTGATTGGCCGGCATGCTTGTGCGCGTTCCGGCAACGACCAGACTTCGCTCATCCTTTCGGTCCCAGATCGTGCTGGTGCGGTGCATCGTTTGATCGAACCGCTCGCCCGTCACGGCGTCTCAATGAAGCGATTTGAGTCCCGACCCGCGCGGGGGAGTGCGTGGGAGTACATGTTCCATATTGACTTGGTTGGTCACCAGGACGATTTGCCGGTGGCGTCGGCGATCGCAGAACTTCGCGAGCAGGCAACTGTCTGCCGCATCATCGGGTCCTATCCGCGGGCACGCTGAACCGAACACCACACGCTCTTTTCTCGCGCTTTCATCGCGTTCTATCCACCGATACCCGGTCACGCCTATGTTGCATGCTCCTGACTATGTCCGCGCGATCGCTCCTTACCAGGGGGGTAAACCGGTATCCGAGCTGGCTCGAGAGTACGGGCTCGACGAATCCCGAATTGTGAAGTTGGCTTCAAATGAAAACCCGCTCGGGATGCCGCAGAGTGCACGTGATGCCATGGCGGCGGCGGCGGTTGAGTTGGCCCGCTACCCTGATGGCAATGGATTTGCGCTGAAGTCAGCGATCTCGAAACGATTCGATGTGCCGCTTGAGTGGATCACGCTGGGCAATGGTTCGAACGACATTCTGGAACTCGCCACCCGAGCGTTTGTCCAGCCGGGTGAATCGACGGTTTTTTCGGCCCATGCGTTCGCGGTTTACGCACTGGCTTCCCAGGCCGTCGGCGCGCGCTCGATCGTGGTGCCCACAGTGGCCTCTGGGCCTCAGGCCTATGGGCATGATCTCGATGCGATGCTTCAAGCGATTACGACCGATACCCGCATTGTGTTTGTTGCCAATCCGAACAATCCGACTGGCACGTTTTTACCTGCGGCCGCAGTCGAGCGTTTTCTCGAACAGGTGCCGACTCGCGTCCTGGTCGTTTATGACGAGGCCTACACCGAATACCTGCGTCCTGAAGAGCGGCCGGACGCCTTTGCATGGGTTCGCCGGTTTCCGAATTTGTTGGTCTCCCGGTCTTTTTCCAAGGCCTATGGCCTGGCCGGGCTGCGAGTGGGCTATGGGGTTGCACAGCCCCTGGTGACCGATCTGCTCAATCGCCTGCGTCAGCCATTCAATGTCAACTTGTTGGCACAGGCTGCTGCCGTGGCGGCTTTGGCGGACGGTCCCTGGCTCGAACAGGCTTACCGGGCCAACCGCGAGGGAATGGCACAACTCGAAGCCGGCCTGGACGCGATCGGCGTGCGTTGGCTCCCTAGTTGGGGGAATTTTTTATTGGTCCAGGTGGTGTCGCCGAGCGGATCAGGAGCGGGCGAGGGCGTTCATCAATCCGCGTCTGCGGGTGATCCGGCGATGCCCGTATACGAACGTCTGCTGCGGGCAGGCGTGATCGTTCGGCCGGTTGGCAATTATGCGTTGAATGGGTGGCTGCGCGTTTCGGTGGGATTGCCTGAAGAGAACGCTGCTTTTCTCGCCGCACTCCCGTCCGCGATCGGTCGGTGAATCCGTCGAAGGTTTGGGGTCGGGTCGTCTTTCTGGGGACTGGTCTGATCGGTGGTTCGATGGCGGCGGCGATGCGCCAGGCAGGGCTGGCCGGGCATCTGGTCGGATGTGGCCCGCAGGCGTCTCGGGCCAAAGAACTCGGATTGATCGATGAGGCCATCGATGATCCCGCCGTGGCCGTGGGGGCGGCCGACCTCGTGGTTCTGGCGGCGCCCCCTTCGGCATTACCCGAGTTGTTTCGCCAAATCGAACCGGTCCTTGAACCTGAGGTCGTGCTCACGGACGTGGCAAGTACCAAGTCAACCGTTATTAGCGCTGCGCGGCAGGCTTTGGGGGAACGCTTCAGTCGGTTTGTGCCTGCGCATCCGATCGCCGGAAGTGAGCGCCATGGCCCTGATGCCGCGGATCCTGAACTTTTTACAGGGGCCCGTTGCGTCATTTGCCCGCAACCCGAAACGGATTTCTGGGCATTGCAACAAATCGAGGCGATTTGGACCGCCATGGGGGCACGGCCCTACCGTCTAAGCGCGCTCGAGCACGATGAGGTTTTCGCGGCTGTGAGTCACCTGCCGCATCTTGTTGCCTTTGCGCTGACCGCGAGCCTGGGTAAACGCCCTGATGCAGAATCGCTGCTCGGGTGGGCGGGCGGTGGTTTACGGGACACCACTCGGATCGCGGCGTCATCTGCTGAGCTTTGGGCCGACATCCTGATTGATAATTCGGCCGCGGTCGTGGCCGCTACCGATCAGTTTGTTGAGGCCTGCAATGCATTGCGAGCTCGGGTTCAGGCTGGGGACCGCACGAGCTTGGCTGAGCAGATCGAAGTGGCATCCAGTTGGCGTCGAAGATTACGCGGATGAGAAAGGGGTCTGGGCATGTTGCGTAAATTTCCCCCCGATTGGTTACTGCAACCTGCGGCCAGTGCCCGTGGGCAGGTCGATTTGCCCGGCAGCAAGAGTCTGTCAAACCGCTACCTGCTCTTGGCCGCGCTATGCAGCGGGGTGACCGAGCTTTATGGCTTGCTCGAGTCCGATGACACGGCGGTCATGTTGGATTCACTCGAGCGTCTTGGTGTTCGGCTTGAACGCCCAGCGCCCGATGTCTTGAAGGTTTGGGGAGTGACTGGGGCATTTCCCAGGCTTTCCGCGGAACTGTTTGTCGGCAACTCGGGGCTGACGATTCGAACTCTGGTCCCTGCGGTGGCGGCCTCGCTATCTGCGAGCACGGATCCGCAGGCCGCGACCGGCAAAGTGATTTTGTCCGGGGTGCCCCGGATGCACGAGCGCCCCATCGCCGACTTGGTGGATGGTTTGCTGGCCCTGGGGGCAAAAATTGATTATCTCGGTGCGCCGGGCTATCCGCCATTACGGCTCAGCCATGCAGTCCTGCGCGCTGATCCGATTCGGGTCCGGGGAGATACGTCGAGCCAGTTTTTGACGGGTCTACTTCAGGCCGCTCCGCTGATCCTCGGTTCAGGGCCTGATTCGGCATCGAAATCCATTGTGATCGAGATCGAGGGCGATTTGATTAGTCAGCCCTATGTCGGAATTACCCTGGCCTTGATGGCCCAGTTTGGGGTTCATGTGGGGCGCGAGGGATGGTCACGCTTTGAGGTCCGTGGTGGCCAAGGCTATCGATCGCCAGGGTCGGTTGCGGTCGAGGGCGACGCTTCAAGTGCCTCTTATTTTTTGGCGGCGGGTGCGATCGGTGGCGGTCCAGTTCGCGTTTGCGGCGTTGGTCAAAAAAGTGTTCAAGGCGATGTCGCGTTCGCCCATGCGCTCGAGAAAATGGGCGCCCAGATCTTGTGGGGATCTGAATGGATCGAAGCGCAGGCGCCCGCTGGCGGGCAGCATTTGCGCGGAATTGAGCTCGACTGCGTCGAGATTCCAGACGCGGCGATGACACTGGCAGCCTGCGCATTACATGCTGAGGGCACAACACTCCTGCGCGGGATCGGATCTTGGCGGGTCAAAGAGACCGACCGTATCGCGGCGATGGCGACCGAATTGCGCAAACTCGGCGCCCGTGTCGATGAGGGACCCGATTGGCTTCGGGTAGATCCCCCTGCCGACTTGGTTGCCGCGTCGATTGCGACCTACGACGATCATCGGATGGCGATGTGCCTGTCGTTGGCCTCTCTTTCCAGCAGGCTGCGCGCGGGCGTTTCGGTGAACGTCCTGGAGCCCGCGTGTGTGGCCAAGACTTTTCCGGATTTCTTCGATCGGCTGGCTGCCATTACTCAGCCGCTGAATTCAGCGGTGCCCGTGCTGACCATCGATGGCCCCACTGCGAGTGGCAAAGGGACCGTGGCGGCAGCCATTGCGCTTCAGCTGGGATGGCACCTTTTGGACAGTGGCGCGCTTTATCGGGTGACTGCACTGGCCGCTCAGCACGCAGGCGTCGATTGGGCTGACGAGGCGGCTGTGGCGAGGATTGCTTTCGTGCTGCCGGTACGCTTTGATGCCGCCGGTTTGGTCTTCCTGGATGGCCACAATGTTTCGGCCATGATTCGCCATGAATCGATCGGTGAGGGTGCTTCCCGCGTGGCTGCATTACCGAACGTTCGGGCTGCGCTGCTGGAGCGCCAGCGCGCGTTTCGGATCGCTCCGGGCCTCGTGGCTGACGGTCGCGATATGGGGACCGTCGTCTTCCCCGATGCCCAGGCCAAGATCTTTTTGGAGGCGAGTCCTCACGAGCGGGCGATGCGTCGATACAAGCAGTTGATCGGAAAAGGGTTTTCTGCTAACTTCGACGACCTTTTGCAAGATTTGCAGACGCGCGATGCACGAGACTCACAGCGTGCGGTCTCGCCAACCATTCCTGCTGAAGACGCGTATGTCCTTGACTCTACCGGGTTGACGGTCGACGAAACCGTGATCGCGATCAGGGCGTTTATGGACGAGGTGGGTTTTTTCCCGCGCGCGATCTGATCGTTTTTTGACCAGTGTTTGAACGTTGACTCCAGGGGTTCGCCGTCTCGCGGCGGACATTTTTTGTAACTCCGCCCTTAGTTCAAACTTTGGGCGTGCGCCCCCCCGGCCCCGCGCGGACAAGAGCTGCCAGGCCACAAGGAAACCACCTAACCATGTCCACTGAAATCCAGACCGCCGCTCCCGTGATCGAGAGCTTTGCTCAAATGTTTGAAGAATCGCTCAATCTGCATGTCATGCGGACGGGCGAAGTCATCACGGCCGAGGTCGTTCGAATTGACCACAACTTCGTGGTCGTGAATGCCGGACTGAAGTCCGAGAGCTTCATTCCGATTGAGGAATTCCACGATGACCGTGGCCAGCTCGAAGTCTCAGCAGGCGATTTCGTGTCGGTCGCCATTGAAGCACTGGAAGATGGCCGCGGCGAAACCCGCCTGTCACGCGACCGGGCGAAGCGCCTCACCGCCTGGCTGGCCCTCGAGCAGGCGTTGGACCGCGGTGAGCTCGTCACCGGCACCGTGACCGGAAAGGTCAAGGGTGGTCTCACCGTCATGACTAACGGTATCCGTGCCTTCCTGCCTGGTTCGCTCATCGATACGCGTCCGGTCAAGGACACCACGCCCTACGAGGGCAAGACCATGGAGTTCAAGGTCATCAAGCTCGACCGAAAGCGCAACAACGTTGTTGTTTCGCGTCGTGCGGTGGTGGAACTGGCCCAGGGCGAAGAGCGTGCGAAGCTTCTCGAGACCTTGCGTGAAGGTTCCATCATCACGGGTACGGTCAAGAACATCACCGAGTACGGCGCGTTTATCGATCTAGGTGGAATCGACGGTCTGTTGCACATCACAGATATGGCGTGGCGTCGCGTTCGCCATCCTTCCGAGGTGTTGGCAGTCGGTCAGGAAGTTACCGCCAAGGTACTCCGGTTCGATCAGGAAAAGAACCGCGTCTCTCTGGGCGTCAAGCAACTGGGCGACGACCCCTGGACCGGGATTGCACGGCGCTACCCGCAGGGCACCCGCATGTTCGGCAAAGTCACAAACATCACTGACTACGGTTCATTTGTCGAAATCGAACCGGGCATTGAGGGCTTGGTGCACGTGTCCGAAATGGACTGGACCAACAAGAACGTCAACCCTGCCAAGGTCGTTGCTCTGGGCGAAGAGACCGAGGTGATGATTCTCGAGATCGACGAAGAGCGCCGTCGCATCTCGCTCGGAATGAAGCAATGCCGCCCGAACCCTTGGCAGGAGTTTGCGGACGCCTTCAACAAGGGCGATAAGGTCAAGGGCACGATTAAGTCGATCACCGACTTTGGCGTGTTCATTGGCCTTAATGGCGCGATTGACGGACTGGTCCATCTAACCGACCTATCCTGGACCAAGGCTGGTGAAGAGGCGGTTCGCGATTACAAGAAGGGCGATGAGGTCGAAGCGGTCGTTCTCGCCATTGATACCGAGCGCGAGCGCATCTCTCTCGGCATCAAGCAGATGGCGGGTGATCCGTTCGGAGAATATGCGGGTCAGCACGAGAAGGGCGCAATGGTTCGCGGCATCGTCAAGACCGTGGATGCCCGTGGCGCCGTGGTTGACCTGGGCGACGAGACCGAAGGGTATCTGCGGGCCAGCGAAATCTCGCGTGACCGAGTCGAAGATGCGCGGTCGCACTTTAACGAGGGTGATACCGTCGAGGCCATGATCATCAACGTCGACCGCAAGAACCGCTCGATCCAATTGTCGATCAAGGCCAAAGACAACGTCGAGACTGCCGATGCGCTGGAAAGAATCAGTGCCGAAAGCGGTGCGACGACGGGGATGTCCAATTTGGGCGCACTGCTGCGTGCCAAACTGGATGGCCAACGCGACGAGCGCTGAGGCCTGCTGGGCTTCCTCATCCGCCCGTGACCAAAAGCGAACTGATTACCCGGCTCGCCGAACGCTACCCGCAACTCGTCGTCAAGGACGCCGAGTTTGCGGTGCGGACCATTCTCGAAGCCATGTCGAGCACGCTGGCGAGTGGGCATCGGATCGAGATCCGGGGGTTCGGCAGTTTTGCGCTGTCGCACCGTCCACCGCGACTTGGCCGTAATCCCAAGTCAGGTGAACAGGTCCAGGTGCCGCAAAAGCGGGTGCCCCATTTCAAACCGGGGAAGGAGCTCCGGCTGCGCGTGGACCTGACTGCGCGGGCTGAATGATTCACCCAAGGCTCGGCAGGACCCAACGGGGCGGATGATGAACGTCCTTGGCTGGGTTGTTCGAATTTCGCTTTTTTTGGTCTTGCTGCTGTTTGCCATGTCGAACACAGAATTGGTGACCTTGCGACTCTGGGGTGCCAACCTGGCGTGGCGCGAGCCGCTCGTTTTGTTCCTGCTCGCTTTTTTTGCATCAGGTGCGGCGCTCGGTCTTCTGGCCATTGTTCCCACCTTGTTTCGGCAGCGCCGAGAAATCGGTCGACTGCGGCGCACCATCGATTCAATGCAAGCGGGGGAGCCACCGGGCGCGACCCCATCGCCCAGCGTCGATGCTGCGCGACCTTTGTCCTAGCCGACTCATCGCGCAATGGAGTTTGAGCTTTGGTGGTTGCTGATCCTTCCGCTGTTGTTTGCCCTCGGATGGTTTGCCGCTCGCGCTGATTTGCGGCAGCAGTCGAAGGAGGCGCGGCGCCTTCCGGATGCGTATTTCCGGGGCCTGAACTATCTGCTCAACGAAGAATCGGATCGGGCCATCGACGCGTTTGTCGATGTCGTTCGGCTTGACCCCGAAGCGGCCGAACTTCACTTTGCTCTGGGTAATTTGTTTCGCCGCCGTGGCGAGACCGATCGCGCGATTCGCGTCCATGAACACTTGGCTGGTCGAATGGATCTGGCTGTAAATGTGCGTGATCAGGCGCAATACGAACTTGGCCAGGACTATCTGAAAGCGGGTCTGCTCGACCGCGCGGAGGAGGTTTTCACACGATTGGCCCCGACTGCGCTGGCGAGTCGCGCCGCATTTTGTCGACTGGAAATCGCGCAAACCGAGCGTGACTGGCCGCGGGCCATTGCACTGGGTCGCGAATGGTTGGCGATCCCCATCGAACGGCTCGAAATCGCCGAACGTGAAAAGCGCCAAGTCGTTGCGCAGTGGATTGTTCATTTCTATTGTGAACAGGCGTCGGAGGCGGCCTTACTCGCCGCCGCGGCGATGCCGGAAGGGGAGCGTCACCCGAGGGTCCTGCAACTCACTGCGGAGTTTGCGCGCCAGCGTAGCGATTTTGCGGCTGCTGTCGCAGCCTGGATGGCTTTGGGCGAGGCCGCCCCGATCTATCTCGCGCCGGTCGCGCCGCAAGTGCTGGACGACTGGCGCAACGCCGGACGTCTCGAGGAAGGGATTCACTGGCTCGAAGACTGTCACCAGCGTGAGCCCTCGAGTGACTTCGTACAGGCGATCGCTCGATCAAGATTGGCGCTTAATGGGCTCTCTGCGGCCCAGACCTGGGCGACCCGGGCGCTCGGGGAGCGCCCTTCGCTCCGGGGTCTGGAGAGTCTTCTCGCGCTGCGTGAAGGATCAACCCCTGCCGGGCAATCCGCCAATGCCGAAGGCGCTTCCTCCGCTCTGAGCGACGTGTTGATTCGTCAACTGATTCGACCGCAACTTCAGCGGGTCGGGCGCTATCGTTGTTTGCAGTGCGGATTTGAGGGGCGCCAATTTCATTGGCATTGCCCTGGTTGCCACCGTTGGGCCTCGTGTTCGCCACGACGTATCGAGGAGATTCAGGGATGAGTCATTTTGCAAAGGCCAGACTGTTGGTCGTTGGCGACCTCATGCTCGACCGATATTGGTTTGGTGACGTGGAGCGAGTTTCGCCCGAGGCTCCGGTTCCGGTGGTTCGTGTTCAGCGGGTCGAAGAACGGCTTGGCGGCGCGGCCAACGTCGCGCGAAACGCCGCCACGTTGGGCTGCGTGACCACTCTGGCAGGAATCGTGGGCAACGACGAACCCGGGCGCTGTATTGAGGCATTGGCGGCCCAGGCCGGCATCACGGCTCAGTTATGGCGTGATCCGAAACTGCCCACCACCATCAAGCTTCGTGTGATTGGGCGCCAGCAACAGCTGATTCGCGTGGATTTCGAAGCCCAACCCGAAGCGTCACTGCTCGACGCCAAGCTGGCGGCGGTTTGCGCGCTGATTGCCAACCAGGATGTATTGATTCTTTCGGATTACGGTAAGGGGGCTCTTCACCGGATCGAATCGATGATTGCAGTCGCCAAACAGACCCGAATTCCGGTCATCGTGGATCCAAAAGGGGAAGATTACGCGCGCTACGCGGGTGCAACGCTGCTCACGCCTAACCGCGCCGAATTACGTGCAGTCGTCGGGCGTTGGCTCGACGAGGAAGATCTCACCAACCGCGCGCAGAATCTTCGCCAATCCCTTGGGCTTGATCACCTCCTGTTGACCCGTAGTGAGGAGGGCATGACCTTGTTTTCCAGTCAGGGTTCTTTTCACGTACCAGCCCAAGCACGCGAAGTGTTCGATGTGTCGGGCGCTGGTGACACGGTGGTCGCTGTGCTCGGTGCCATGTTGGCGCGCGGTGAGACGGTCGAGCAGGCGGTAAGTCTGGCGAACCGAGCGGGTGGCATCGTAGTTGGTAAGCTGGGGACCGTTGCGATTTCGTTCGACGAACTGTTTGCAGGCGAGCCTGCCCGGTCGTAATTGCTCGGAGAATAGAATGATTCTGGTCACTGGCGGTTCTGGTTTTATCGGATCGAACCTGGTGCGCGCACTCAATGCGCAGGGTGAGCGCGACATCATTGTGGTTGACGACCTGACGACCGGCGATCGGTATCAGAATCTAGTCGATCTGACGATTGCCGACTATTTCGACAAAGACGAATTTTTGACGCGCTTGGAATCCTTGCCGCGACCGCGTGTGGTGTTTCATCAGGGTGCCTGTTCGGACACCATGGAACACGACGGCCGCTTCATGATGGCCAATAACTACCGATGGTCTCGGACTCTGTTTGACTGGTGTCAGCAAGAGCGTGTGCCGTTGATCTATGCATCATCGGCGGCGGTGTACGGGGGCAGCGAACAATTTTCAGAGCGCCCGGAACACGAGCACCCGTTGAATGTCTACGGCTATTCGAAGCTTCTGTTCGACCAGATTGTCCGACAGAAGATTCGGGCGGCTGGTCCCGCCCGATTACAGGCGCCTGTGATCGGTCTTCGATATTTCAATGTCTACGGCCCCCGCGAACAGCACAAAGGACGGATGGCTTCGGTGGCATTTCATCAGGTCGGGCAGTGGCGCGCAGAGGGGTTCGTTCGTCTGTTCGGTGCCTGGAATGGTTGGCAGGAGGGCCAACAGTCCCGCGACTTTGTGCACGTCGATGACGTGGTTTCGGTGAATCTCTGGTTCGCTCGCCAGGCCGCCGAGGGGCGCGATCATTCCGGTGTCTATAACTGCGGGTCGGGGCGCGCCCAGACTTTCAATGAAGTAGCTCAGGCGGTCGCCAACACGATGCGCAAGTCTCAGGGTCAGGCCGAATTGCCGCTGGCCGAATTGGTTGCTCAAGGGTTGATTCGTTACGCCCCTTTCCCCGACAGTCTCAAGGGCAAGTATCAGAGCTATACCCAGGCTGATCTCAGTGAACTCAGGGCCGTGGGCTGCAATGTCGACTTTCGGGGCGTGGAAAGCGGTGTGGCTGACTACGTCGAATGGCTGATCCAAAAGCCCTCAACCTGAGGACCGCGAACGGCTTATCCTAAGACCATCTTTGGGCCGGAGTTCGTGGGTATGAGCGATTTAATGAAACCTGGATTCCGGGTTGGCCAGTTTGTCGGGAAGTTTGTCGGCAGGATGGCAGTGCTCCTGTTGATCTGGGTGACGCCGGGTCTGGCTGAGGTTCGTCGCTCGGTCGAACTCAACACCGCCACGGATGAACAACTGCAATCGCTCAAGGGGATTGGTCCCGCCATGTCGGGACGTATCCTCGCTGAGCGTGCACGGGCTCCGTTCAGCAGCCTTGCCGATTTTGATGAGCGCGTCAAAGGCGTCGGAACCATCACATTACGGCGCTGGGTCGCGGACGGGCTTGTGTTGGCAACGCCAGTTCAGGCGTTGGGCCTTCAGCGATCTTCGGCCAAATCCGCCTCAGCCAACTCATCCGGCTTATCTGCCCGCGCGGCTGGAGCGCCAGTGATCGAGCAGTTTCAAGGGGGTGGAGTGCTGCCAATCCCCCGTAGTCGAATTCTGAATCTGCCATGACCTCGGGGGCCTTTTCTGCATCCAGCGCCGTGCTCGAGAGGTTGTCACTTTACGGCCGCCTGACCCGCCTGCATCGGCCGATCGGCACACTCCTGCTGCTGTGGCCGACCTATTGGGCTTTATGGATAGCATCCAATGGACTGCCAGAAACGTCCTGGATCGTGATCTTCGGGTTCGGCACGCTCCTGATGCGCTCGGCTGGCTGCGCCGTGAACGATTGGGCTGACCGGGATTTTGACCGGCATGTCGCCCGTACGAAGGATCGACCCCTGACGTCCGGAGCGATCCGATCTCGCGAAGCGCTTGCGGTGGCGGGCGTCCTCGCACTTGCGGCGGCGGGGCTCCTTTACTGGCTCAACAATGCGGCGCGCGGACTGGCGCTCATGGCGGTCGCCGTTGCAGTGTTCTACCCGTTTTGCAAGCGGTTTTTACCGCTCCCTCAAGCCGTCCTTGGCATTGCATTCGGCATGGGGATCCCAATGGCGTTCGCCGCGGTGCAGGGTTCCGTTCCACCAACGGGTTGGGCGCTGTTCGCCGCCAACTGGTTCTGGACCGTCGCCTATGACACTGAATATGCCATGGCCGATCGCGAAGACGATTTGCGAATCGGGATCCGGACTTCGGCCATTACCTTTGGTCATTACGATATCTACGCGGTTTTTGGCTGTTACGTTGTCGCGCTTGCGCTACTGGGCATTGTCGGTCAACGGCAGGGATATGGATTGGCCTGGGTGGCGGGGCTGGTTGCTGCTGCTGGCATCGCCGTCCGCCATATGACCTGGATCCGGAATCGCGATGCCGCGGCCTGCCTGAGGGCATTCCATCACAACACTTGGTTTGGATTTGCCGTGTTTGCCGGTCTCGTGGTGCAGACCTGGGGGTAATCAACCCTGGCCGAGTTGGTCGCCGAGTTCGGCTCCACGGTGACACGCCGCATGGATCCCGGCTTTGATGCCCGATTCAACGTGGGCTTCCGCCATGGCAGCCAGCGCCGCAGCGGTGGTTCCTCCCGGGGAGGTCACTCGCTCGCGCAGACGGGAGGGCGGTTCTTCTGACTGCATCGCGAGACGGGTAGCGCCATCAAAAGTCGCCATGGTCAGGGCATGGGCGGCTTCGGGGCTGAGTCCGAGTTCGATTCCGGCAGATTGCATCGCTTCCATCCAGTGAAAGATATAGGCGGGGCCGCTTCCGGACATCGCCGTCACGGCATCAATCAGGGGCTCACTGTTGACCCAAAGCGTCGTGCCCGCCGCAGACATGAGCTCATCTGCCAACCTTTGGTCATCCTCGGGGGTCCGTGGCAATGCGAACAGGCCGGTAATACCCGCGCCCACCAGCGCAGGAGTATTGGGCATGGCGCGAATGATTCGTTGGTGGCCTCCGAGCCAGCGGGCAATGTCTGTGGCTCGGATGCCCGCCGCGAGACTGATGACCGCGCATTCGGTTGTATAGGGGCCCAGCTCGCGCGCCACGGGTTGAAGCTGCTGCGGTTTCACAGCAAGCACGACGGCATCGACCTCGAACGCCTTGGCACTGGCTGCTTCCGCGAGTGAGGCGAATGTTGGGACGTTAAAACGTTCGGTCAGTTGGGCGCGCTGTTCGGCCAGGGTCTCAACGACACCCGCGATCTGCACGGTCGAGCCTGCTTGCATGAGCCCGCCGATCAGTGCGCTGGCCATGTTTCCGCCACCGACAAAACAGAGTCGCCTGATCGGGCTGGCGATTAAACCTGCGGGGGTTGCCAGCAGGGATGCAGGCCCGCTCGGCTCCGTCGGCTTGTTGGGAGTGTTGGGCATGGTGGGTAATGATTCCATCGGCGCTAGGATTTGACGAGTGGTGGTGCTGACTTGGCCTCGATGAACCCGCGAGTGAACTGGTTTGGCCGCAAACCAAGTAACCACAGGCTGGCTCCGTAGACGAGTGCGGCCGTGGCGACAAATCCGAGGGTCTGGGCGGCGCGCCACCAGAGAGATTGGGCCTCAAGGTTCCAGGCTAACCAAGGTCGTCCGGCGATGCAGAGTACCAACAGTGCGGCGATGGCCACAGCGACCCGCAAACTGAAGACGGTCCAACCTGGTTGGGCCTGCCAGGCCCCAGCTCGGGCTAATCCGATGAGGAGCAGAAAGGCGTTGATCCAGGCTCCCGCCGAAATGGCTGCCGCCAGTCCGGCATGGTCCAGCCAGGGGACGAGAACGAAATTCATCGCCTGAGTCGCCGCGAGCACGGCGATTCCGATTCGGACGGGCGTGCGGATGTCTTGGCGGGCATAAAACCCCGGGGCAAGAATCTTGATCGCGACCAGGGGCACGAGGCCTGCCGCGTAGGCCGTGACGGCGCGAGCCGTCATCGTGACATCGTGGGCTTCAAAGCGTCCGTAATGAAAGAGCAGCGCGGTGAGCGGCTCT
>Ga0214921_10001975_pt1 | contig 34319 bp, 58 predicted proteins | sample LL1505_MetaG_FD_177992 | JGI IMG/M metagenome (GOLD analysis project Ga0214921, IMG submission 177992) | Freshwater microbial communities from Lake Lanier, Atlanta, Georgia, United States - LL-1505 | ecosystem: Environmental > Aquatic > Freshwater > Lake | place: USA: Georgia | collected... | reverse complement strand
CCAGACCCTGGACACCTATACCGATCGGTCTATGTCGCATATTGGACCTCCGGGCCTCCTCGATCGGGTAAAAGTTGATATCGATCACCTTGTTCAAGTTTCGGGTCAGTATCTTGGTAACCTTGTGCAGTTCCTGATAATCGAACACTCCATTCTTGTCCACAAACTTGGGAAGGGCCACTGATCCGAGGTTGCATACGGCCGTCTCGTCCTTGTCACTGTACTCGAGTATTTCCGTGCACAGGTTCGACGATTTGATAATACCCAGGTTCTTCTGGTTGGATTTCGTGTTGCAGGCGTCCTTGTAGAGCATGTAGGGCGTACCCGTCTCGGCTTGGGATCGCACGATCGATCGCCAGACCTGGGAAGCGGGGACAACTTTCGTTGCTCGACCCTCCTTTTCGTACATGGTGTACAACTCCTCGAACTTGTCTCCATAGACCTCATACAGACCCGGGGCTTTGTCGGGGCAGAACAGTGACCAGTTCCCATCTTCCTCGACCCGTTTCATGAACAGGTCCGGGATCCATAAGGCGGTGAACAGGTCCCTGGTCCGTGCCTCCTCATCACCCTGGTTCAAACGGAGATCGAGAAAATCCATGATATCGGCGTGCCAGGGTTCCAGGTACACCGCAATCGACCCTTTACGTTTCCCGGCCTGATTGACGTACCGCGCTGTAGAGTTGAACACCCGCAACATGGGTATGATACCGTCGGATACGCCGTTGGTTCCTCTGATCGTCGAATTGTTGGCTCGGACGTTATGAACGTGCAGACCAATCCCTCCAGCCCATTTACTGATCTGGGCACACTCTTTGAGAGTATCATATATCCCGTCAATACTATCATCCTTTGTGGCTACAAGGAAACAACTACTCAATTGGGGTTTTTTCGTACCGGCATTGAACAAGGTCGGAGTTGCATGAATAAACTTACCGGCAGCCATATGCCTGTACGTTTCAAGTGCACTGGGTAGATCGTCACAGTGTATACCGACTGACACACGCATGAACATATACTGTGGGCTTTCAATACCGGTGTTCAAGTAACTTTTTTCGAGCGTCTTGATACCAAAATACCCCAAGGTCGTATCAAGATCGTGGTTGATCGCTTTGTTCAACTGATCTTTCTCAGTCTCGATAAAATTGTACACATTATCGGCCAAAATACCTTTTTCCCAGAGGGCTTTCATAGCTTCCGAGAACGTTACCGGAATACTCTTTTGAATATTACTAGCCACGATACGCGTCGCCAGCTTTTCGTAGTCAGGATGATCAGTAATCATCGCAACTGCGGTCTCGGCGGACAAACTGTCGATTTCCGAGGTGGGCATACCGTCGTACATGGACGAAAAAATAACTTGAGCTACTCGGTCGGCACTTACCTGAGGTGATAATCCTTTGGTAAGTTTCGATATACGAGCGGTGACATTGTCGAATTTCATAGGTGCCATAACCCCATTACGTTTAAGAACTCTCATCTTTCTAGTGTAGCTTACTAAATTTTTAATTAGTTGCATCGGAGCTGAGGCTCGCGAATAGGAACAGGTCCACCAAGTTCCGCTTTACGATCAGGACGAAGGTAGTACGTATTGACTAAAAAATCACCATCTTGACCAGCTGGGGTCACGGGGACGTATGAACCTACAAACGTATCAGGAGTGGGAAGTGCCGGTTCAGGAACATAATCACTCGGGACAGAGTACACTTCATCAAAATCAGCCATATTGTATTTACTATCACCTAGTTTTTTTTTCGTGCTGTACTATAACATGGAAGCTTCCCCTGATATTCTCAACAGTATAAAACAAACTGCCACTCCTTTGAACACGTTGTACTTTTCTGATTACAATATGAAACTAGTTCATCGTGGCATCCGTCAAAAGTTCAAGGACTTGACTGGTAAAGCCGTAGACTACCAAAACCACGCTGATGTGGTATCAATTATGAGGTACGTGTTCATCATGAACGCTGTTAATCCATATGACAATATGTATGCACAAGTCAAAATGATGAACGAGCGATCAATTGATATGGCCGTACGACAGATGAAAACTGGTTTTGCTCAGTTTATGGGGTACGTGAAAGATATCAATTCTCCAATTGTACCTCCAACTCTTCCTGAAAATACTTCACTCTACGGAAAGAAAATACCAATTGGATCAACGATTGGTACTTGAACCTCTTAAAAATGTTGATCCTGAACCACTGTCAAAATAAGAACTTGATCCGGAACCACTGCTAAAATAAGAACTTGATCCGGAACCACTGCTAAAATAAGAACTTGACGTTGTACTAACTAGTTTTTCTTCTGGTTTAATTTTTGCATCTGGGTTTAATGTATCTGTGATTTTTGTCCGTATTTTAAGAGGAGCAAAAATCATAAAGGCGATACCAATTGCTGCACCCGTTAAAAATAATAAAATTCCAACTAAAAAATCCATTCTTTTACTTAAGGATACAAATTTATTTTACATTACAATGTTGAAATATGTGTTCATGAAAATGGTTTCACTTGTAAATGTGTATAGAAGGTTTTGTAGACCCAAAGATTATACGATTGAGAAAGTGACACTGGTGTACACTCAAAAAAAGAAACCTTACAAAAAAAGACCTGGAATATGGGATCGTGAACAGTATTACTGGACACCAGAAGGATCTACACATTATGTTGATTACACTTGGTACTATCAAAATGGGAGTTGGGTACCAGATGATACACTGTTCAGAGTGAAATACTGGTACCAGGGACGTCTCTACACGTTTGTGACCCGTGATCAGACACATACATGGCCTCCTAACCAATCAAAGGAAATGAAGTTTACATTGCCTATAGTGAATGCCGTAATTATAAAGGATGACGGTACAGTCATATCAGTGAACGATCAAATTAAAAAAACTGCAGGACCTTTTCACAATTTTTTTAACCAGAGGTTAACACCGTACGATATAATTGATACGTATGATTTCAATACGTTAGTACTCGTAAACGTACTCAATAATGTATTCAAATTTCACAAAGATGAAATTATTCAGTTGCCTTAGTGGCCATATAAAAATTCATTTCTCCTAAATTAGCCACGTTGTATTTCAGTGTAAGAAATCTGTTCTGTTCTTCCTGTACAATACGAACAGTGGAACACATGCTTGTTGCTTTGGTAAACAGATTGAGGTACTTGAGAGAGTATACACCTTCTATATTTCCTTTATAATTCTCACTGCATTCTATGACCGTTTCTTGATTTGCAAAGTCACCGTCACACCGAATATTGAGTTTTTCACCTGATCGAACAATACGAAGTTCTTGTCCTAGATTGTTCATGTCTCGACATATACGTTGAAAATCAACCGATGGCATCACAGTTGTCACCGAATTAATAACATTTGGAATTTCTATAAAATCTTCGTTTATATCCAGTAGTTTCAACTGAAACGATGTACATGATTTTTTGTTACCATTTTCAATTTTAATTTCTAAAATTTCCTTGTTATTAATTTCAAACGACAATATATCATTGTTTGAAATAGCTTTGAGTAACTTGAACGTATTTGTCACGTTTATACCAGCCACGACTGGTTCTTTGCATGAGTACTCTTCAAAATTATCAGAAATAAGACAAAAATCAACGAGTGCAGTCCTTGCTGTATCAAGTGTTGTGATACGTATCCCTTTCTCATCAAAATACACGTTTATGTCATTGAGTATATCCTTCAGAACTTCAAAGGCTGACTTAAAGGCTGAAGCTTGAACAGTTTTAAACTTCATTATTGTTAATTGTATCCCTAGTCTTTATAATTGTTAAAAGCTTCACCAACGTTGCGACTGATCTTCGCTTCCAATTCTTTAGTCATCGCAGGCTGTAGAGACTGACCATAACTATCGAGATTGAAAAACGATCCATCACCTCCATCATCGCCGTCTATATTATATGTAATGTTACAGGATGATCCAATCGGACAGTTTGATATATCAGAAGGTAACAGCGACTCCAGCCATTGTTTTATTTCAGACCCTACTAAAATTTTACTGTTTTTCGTGAGTAACGTCGGTACCCTGGATATTTTGTTTTTGTATTCAGGTGCGATAGCTCTTTCATGAACGTTGTGTAATTGTACAATCGATTGTAATTTTGGAGTGTTTCGTAGATACTCAATAAGATCATTACAGTGTGAACATTTTGGACTATAAATAAGTAAAGCAGCCATTCCTATATTTTCACAATAAATTTCTTATATTTTTTTAAACGCAGATAGTAATAAAATGAAAGAGGATACAATTATATTCGGTCTGATTGCGTTGTTTATAATCTACACTTTGACCAAACGAAAAGAAGGATTTTTTGATATGTCAGGATACAACAATCATATACAGGGTCTCGATGAAAAAACTTTTGACGTGCCTATGACTAACTATAAAAAAATAACAGGAGTTACAAATGACGACATCGACGTTGTAGTTACAGCGTCTCATGCATACCTAAAAGAAAAAACAGGACATTGTGTGCACATCATAGAAACAAACAAAATCCAGAAATTTACAGGTCCACGCGACTCGGTGCTATACAAAGCTCGATTTATGTGTCTGGTAAAAGATGTGGGATTTCCATATGTATTCGGTGTAGATATTGATGTACTTGATGGTAAAGTTATAAAAGCCTACACCCAATCTTATGATACTTCTAATCAAGGTGTAGCCGAGGAGAAACCGGGTAATTTTGAAGATATTGAGAAATATTATGATTCTAAAATTAAAGACGTATTCTAATGGCGTTGACTGTACATGAAATTCAGCGACTAGATGAAAAAAAGTCCAAGATAAAAAAGGAAATTTATACGCGTATATACGACGATTGTTGTCGTAAAATACGATCAGCTGCTTCCCTTGGGGAAACTCAGGTGTTTCTAAAATTACCAACATTCCTGTTTGGGTATCCCACATTTGATATCGTAAAAGCGAGTAAGTACACGAAGCGTCAACTTGAACACGGGGGGTTCAGTGTCGTTGTCATATCGGTACCCAATGAAATATACGTTTCGTGGAAACAGCCGAAAGGTACATCTCATCAACAAGCTGTTGCCGTTCCCCAGGAAGAAGATGTGACGTTGCCCAACCTTATGAACCTCAAAAAGTTGGCCAATAAACTGCGTAAAGCCAAAACATAAAAAGTATCACAAAAATGTAAATGGAGAATTTGAACGTACTCGTCGAAGCAAAGAAGGAATACACCGAACAGCTCAATTCAATTATGTGTCCACTTATGATTGAAGTGTTCCAGGAAATATACAATGAAGCTCGCAAACCACCTCGTGGTAAAACTTTACAAAAGTTTCAGAACTTACTGCGAGAAGTCAAACATTGGAGTAATCCAATGATAGCTGAACATAACACCAGGCTGCTTCAGAAATGCCCGTGGTTCAATGATTTATTAGTAGCAGTGTTTATAAGTCACGTCAAAATTTTATCATCGGTTCGTATAAAAACCGAAACCAAAAAGATTTCTATAAAGCTGCCTACCACTGAAGAGTTTTTACACGCGTGTTATCTCAAAGCGGCCGAAAATTTATATATTGAACCTCACATTTTCAATGATGAGTCCAATGAGTTTGAAAGAGACGAAAAGTTGTATGAACGTTTCAGGAAGTGTATCGATGAAACAATCAAAGAACTTGTGCCTATACAAGAAATTTTGAAAACCTACATTTCTCAGCCCGACAGTACTGTTGATGATATCGAAACACTCGAACCAATTGAACCGGAAATCATCGAACCTGAACCTTTCAAAGTTGAGGAAGAAAAGGAAGAAGAACCTCAGGAACCCGAAGAGGAACAAACGAAAGAAATTCAAGTCAAGGCACCGGAACCTCCGAATGAAGAAGACGAAGGTGTTTTGTTTGGTGCTGCGCCAGATGAAAAAAAGAAAACTCAATTATAGAGTAATAATACTATGGACAACCTTCGAAATCCAATATACGCTTCTCTAGCTGCTGCTGTCATAACATACGGATATATGTACGGAAAAGATGCTATGAATGGTATACCACCCCAAGATAACAGTGTGTATATAAAACCGGCTATTTTAAATGCCATCCTGGTCTACTTTATAGTCCATATGGGAACTGCCGCACGTGAAACTATTTCAACTGAACCGTTCTAAACTTAAAGAATACAAGTTTATAATAATAAATGTCTTCTATTACAGCTTGGTGTGACATGATGGAACAATTTCTCAGTGAACTCTCGCGTACTTTTCCAGAAGAACCCAGTGTGAAAAAGTACTCGACTTCTTTCGAACTGCTTCGCAAAAGTAATCCCCGTAAATGTATTGACTTGTACATGAAAGGTGCATCGAAATCAGCCGATAAGATTATGCAGAAAAATACAGATTTTTTTCTTGAAATGGAAAAAGTTATGGGTATAGATCTTCTCAAGTTTTGGAGTGATGACTTGTCAGAAAATACGAAGAATGCTATTTGGCAGTACATTCAAACCTTGTATCTCCTTGGAACCACAATAACTTCTATTCCTCAGGAAACTCTTTCGGCTATAGAAGATGTGGCGAATAAGTGTGCCATAAGCATGCAAAACGGCGACGGTACGTTCGATGAAAAAATGCTCATGTCCGGTATGTCTGGACTTATATCCTCACTGGGTGGTATGATGGGTGAAAAAAAACTAACGCAATAGTAATATAATTAAATGAGTGAACGTATCTGGTTCGATGATCCTCGACATCTTATAAGATCAGATAAATTATTCTCGTTCTGGCCTTCTAAAAATCAAAATAGTTCAGAACGAGTGAATGCTACATCACGATTTGTCATATATAGCGGAATATTGTTATACGTCATCAAAAAAGATAATAGAATTCCTATATTAGTTATATTTACATTGTGTATACTTTTTATTATGTACAAGGGTAAAATTATAAAAGAACAATTTTCAGGTGAAGATCAATTATGTCAGAGACCATCTGAAAACAATCCGATGGCAAACGTACTTTTAAGTGATTACAAAGATCAACCAAATCGTCTAGGAGCGTGTTTATATGAAAATGTCCAAGATGATGTATACAAATATGTTGATAACACGTTTCCAATAAGTAATACTCGATCGCGCAGTGCTTTACCAGAGTATCAACGCAGAGCAGCTGCTCGACAGTTTATTACCGCACCAGTAAGTACGATCCCAGGTGATCAGACTGGTTTTGCTGAATGGTGTTACGGTAAGAAAAATAGACCTTTATGTAGAAATGATCCATCGATGTGCGATCCAAACGCCAGAGGCGCTCAACCCGAATCGTTTGCTGGTCTTGATCTTTCAGGAACTATACGCAATCCTTAATAATTTAATATATTAAATAGTTATAATACTAGATGTCTTACCAATTACAGCCTGGACTTTTAAACATTGAACAATCCTCTTTGCCTACAAATCCAGCAACAGATACGTTTGTCGTCCCACCTCAACCAAGCAGCCTGCACTATTTTGGTAGACCTAATACCATGCTATACGGGACTGCTCCTTATAGAGCAGGTAAAGGTGCTCCTAACAGTCTCGTCGAACTCGATGATATACTAAGACCTCAGTCTACATCACAATTCAAAAAAGTCTACATAGATACGTATGAACAACAGGTATTTCCTCTTAACAAAATGCCATGTGACGCAGCTATTGAAAGTCATGTCATTGTACCAGGTAGTACTCGATCAGATAATCAAAATGCGATGTACGTACAAAGGTACTTATCGAAGTAATTAAAATATTTAGGAATTGTAAAGATGGCTGAATTGATCTCAATTGCTGGTATCTTGGCCATGGCTTATATGGGAAAAAGTATGAGCCGGTCAAAAGAAGAATATACCTCTGCACCACAGGGTTCCGTATTACATCCTATAAAAGAAGATAACAGTGAACAATCATACTGTCGAATAACTGACACGTATACAGGTGAAAAAAAAGCAACAAAAGGTGACATTTACTCCGAAGGTAATACGTTTGCTGATATAACACCTAACAGGTACCCAGGTGGTCTTCCTTCGTACCTTGCCGAAACGTCTAATCCTTACAGATCAGGAAATATGCAAAACGTCGGACCAGTAGAAAAAATGATGGTAGGACCTGGTCTGAACGTCGGACCAGAAGTTCCAGCGTATGGTGGGTACCAACAACTCTTCAGGGTAAAACCTCCGAATGTAGGTGCTTACAAATTAACGACATTACCAGGTCGGTCAGGTCCAGCCGGAGATGTCACAGGAGGAAGACAACAGGAAACAGCTCTTCTTCAGCATAAAATTGCTCCTAAGACGGCTTTTTTACCTGAGCGTCGTCCACCTGTTCAAGGTCGTGCCCATGAGGTCACTGCTCCTACTAAACGTGAAAGTTATGAGAAAACAAAAAGACCAACCGCTCGTTCTGAAAATACGACACGGTTTGACGGGTTGCAGTATGCACCGGCAAAGAGTACAGTAAGTGCATTACAAATGTCCCAAGATCCCACCAGGAACAAAGGAGACATTTACAATTACAACGGACGTACCCATGGACCAGCACCGGGTATTTCTAGTTTTCACGGTGCTTACACTGAAGTCCCCAATGAACTTCGGTTGGCAGTGAATAGAGGTAATCCTGATAGAGCAGGTAACGCTGGACGTATGAACGTAAAAATCAATAATCCAGGTAATTTGACAGCGGTCCGAATTGATAATACGGATACCAAAGGTCGCGTCAATCCAGCTGACGGTGGAGACTACCAGCAGTACGTGAAACCATTATACCAAGACGGTATAAATACTATGAAAGGTTTAGAAAATCCCAGGGCTACTTCACAAGCTCTTAGCGTCGCTCGTAGAGTTCTCGCGACCAATCCATTAACAAATTAAATTGACTAATAACAATGGAACATATACTTGAAGTTGACAGCAGTGAACGAGACTGTGTAGAGTTCCCTGATCCTAACGATTACACGGTAGCATTAAATACCCCTATATATAACATTACAAACCTCAAACTCATATCAGCACGTATTCCTACATTTCAGTACATGATAAACGCTGGTAATAAACAGTTTGATGTTGATAATAAAACGATCGTATTAACTGAAGGCAACTATACTGGTACGACACTTGCTAGTATGTTGCAGACTTCATTAGAACCCCCAAATTCGAATATAAACGCTGTCTATTATACCAGTAATACAAATTCACTTACGTTTTCAAATACGAATTCCGACAGTTTTTCTATGAAATTTTATAGTGGATCAAATGGTTACACGAGTAAAAGTGTGTATGGTACACCGGCTACTGTACTTGGATTTCAAGTTGTCGACACACCTTTTACATCAAATATAACATCGGGAGCGATCGATCTTACTGGACCTTCCAATCTTATAATACGTGTAGCTTGCAATGACGACGATCTGGAAAAAGCTCTTTATGTAGATGGAGCAACGTTCAGTTTTGGTTCGAATACCTACAACATCGATTATCCACCTGTACTTGAACCTTTTTACATGGGTCGTATCATAGCCTTTTCAGATACTAAATCATTCATTGAACTCAAGGGAGCGAACGACGCTGTTGAATTTTACTTTCATAGAGGACCAGTGAAAGTGGCTACAAAGTTACGTTTTCGGTGGTACTATAACAACTGTAACAAGTTGGTACCGTACGATTTTCGAGGACAAAACCATTTCATGAAATTTAAAATCACCTGTGTGACTGATAAATTTAAAATTCGTGATAAAGAGAGTTTGTATCCTGAGCTTCCTCCGCCTATTGACATACCATTTCTAGATCCACCCAAACGAAAATTCTTTCAAACAAGGCTTTTTATTTATATCGTGATTGGTATACTTATCGTGATCGGTATTTTTCTTGTTCAGTACGCGAAATAATACGATCAATAGTGTTACGCTGAATAAATTGCATGATAATAGTAATAACGACGGCTAACACAGAAGTCACAAGGGCGGTGATAGCTAAAGAGTATCCTCCTGGTGCACCGAGTTTATCCTTGAGAAGACGGGATACGGTCCACTGTATGAAGTTCATCCAAGCGAATGCAGCGGCAAATGTAAAACCGAGTGTGGAAAAGCTAGTCGTTTGAGTTTCAAGAGATTTAATAACAGCTACAGTGTCCATTTATTTTTAATATACCTCAGGAAAAAAAAATAAGTCTTCTTGGAGTATTATACCCACCACATCCCTTTTCCTGGATTTTTTTTCCAACTTTTTCCTTGTTAATGCAGAACAACGGAAAGAGCGTTCACTGTCCTGATCACTTACTTCAATTTCAGTTTCTCCCTCGTTCTCAGTCTGGTCATCTTCGTCTGTATCTTCCTCATAGTCCGACTGGACGTTACATGTCGTTTCAGGCTCCCAACCAACCGGTTCCGCTGGGAGGTTTTTATACTTCATGATTATTATGATCTATTGCATTTTTTAATATCTTTTCAATAGGCGACTCCGGTATCCACTCGTCCCAGGTATCGTAGGCCAAGTTGATACTGTTCATAAGCTCGTCGTCACCTTCGTACCGCTTGAACTGTTCGAGCTCTTCGTCCACCTCTTCCCATTCATCATCTTCCTCTTCGTCCGACGAAGACAAAAGTGATCCAGTTACTTTTCCAGTCACGTTACGAGCAGCGTATCTCATACCATATTTCATGTCGAGAGAGGTTATATAATCTCTTCCTGTACTTTGGGCATACTGACCAGCGAATATCATACCTGACTCCAACACTGGAGTCAGAATGTTTATAGCCGATTGAATGTATTCTTGTTCCATTAATTTCCGATAACAGTATAGTATGAATATACAGCTCAAAAAGTTTAAGCCAGAAAATATGCCCGATGATAAGGTGTGTGTCTTTATAGGTAAGCGTGGCACGGGTAAAAGTACACTTGTCACGGATATACTCTACGCCAAGCGACATATACCAGTAGGAATAGTCATGTCAGCTACTGAAGAAGGAAATCACCATTACAAGAAGTTTGTACCTGACTTGTTCATTTATGGAGATTATGATCGCGAAGCCATTGAGAGAGTTCTTGATCGTCAGAAGAAAATTGTAAGCAGTGTCAGCAAAACGAATTCCAGTGCTTTTATCCTTTTGGATGATTGTATGTACGATCGCAAGTTTATGAAAGACGTGTGTATACGTCAATGTTTCATGAACGGGAGACACTGGAAACTGTTTTTCATGTTGACCATGCAGTACTGTATGGACTTATCACCGGATCTCCGGGCTAACGTAGACTACGTGTTTATACTACGTGAAAACGTTATACAAAACAGAGAGAAACTGTACAAGTCCTTCTTCGGAATATTTCCAACATTCGAAATGTTCAATCAGGTGATGACATCCTGCACTGAAAACTACGAGTGTCTGGTACTTGACAACACGTCCAAAAGCAACAAAATACAAGACTGTGTGTTCTGGTACAAGGCGAAACCAAGGGATAATTTTAGAATAGGTAGTCCCCAGATATGGAACTACCACAAGAAAAATTATAATTCAGATCATGACCCCACCAATAAAGTACCCTCCTCATCTATAAAAGTGACGAAAAAGAATTAAACTTTTGTTTAGAATAAGGTGTCTTGTAACTTTTTTTTTGCTAATTTAGCTGCATCCTTATATCCTTGTTTATAAGCTTTAGCCTCATCATTTTGAGGTTTTAAATACGTAGTTTTACTTCTTCTATCCACTAATTCTCTTTTGAATTTGAACCGAGTTGTATCCATACTTTTGTTATCATTAAAATCTTCAAAACCTTTTTCGTATGCTATACGATTTGAAGGTTGATCCTTATATCCACTGGTGTTATTGAAAAATAACATATAAATTACAAGAACTCCAATAATCAAAAGTAAGACCTTGTTACTGCCAAGTTTTATTTCCATTTTTGTATATTGTACTATAAAGAAATAAATATAATATATACAAAGATGCAAATATTTGTAAAAACACTGACTGGTAAAACTATAACGCTAGAAGTTGAATCGAGTGACACGGTATCAAACATAAAAGCTAAAATACAGGACAAAGAAGGTATTCCACCAGATCAACAGCGTCTTATTTTCGCAGGAAAACAATTAGAGGATGAGCGAACATTAGGTGAATACAATATACAAAAGGAGTCTACTATACATCTGGTACTTCGATTACGCGGTGGAATACAATAGGATAATTCTCAGTACATGATAGAAAAAAATGGAAACAATGGATTTATCCGACAATAGCGACTCAAGTATGATGACAATGATACCGAATGCCATCATGGTTGAACCTGAAAAAATCAGTGTAGAAAAAAATATAAATAACATAGAAATGGACTCCACACCTCTCTCTGAACTTATGAATGATACTGAAGTTTTTGATTCGGCTCCCATGTCAAAAGATCCGCGAATGAATTTACAATCGCAATCTCAATCATCAGGCACTACATCGCAGGTGGTTACACCTAAACCAAAGAAACAAAAACCTGTGCAGTACCCATTTAATCTTACAGAAGAACAGATGGATGCACTTTTAGCAGGAGCAGCCGCAATTCTCGCATTTTCTTCTACGGCACAGGATAAACTAGCAAGTATAGTCCCAAGTGCATTTGACGAAGGAGGTGCCCGAACTACTATGGGTATTATCGTCACTGGTATCATAGCCGCAATTGCTTACTATATAATGAAAAAGTTCGCGATGCCTAAACCTCAGTAGAACTAATATAATTTATTCATACCACCATAATTGTTCATTCTTACTCCTCCTAGATTATTAGACTTTACCACGTCACCTGGGTAAAACTTTAAAGGACTAGAAGGTATAACTCCACTCAGAAATATAATGAATAAAAATATACCTGTAACACCTGCAAAGTAAGCAGGTCCGGTTACTCTACTATCAGATGGATCTGATACACGTGCTCTGATAGTAGGGTTCATAAGCATCAAAGCTGCTACACCCATAGATAGCAAACTAGCAGTGAAAACGAGTGGAGGGTTCAAGTGAAAGTGTGATTGTTGTGACGCGTACATGATAACAAGTGGATACAAGAATATGTAACAGAACACTTTGGCCCAAGCTGGGTTTTTTAAGAACAATGTGAGAAGAGGCATAAGAAAAATTATAGCCCATATGAAGAGTGATTGTAAAATATCATTGAATGCTGCCATTAGTATAAGTACAGAAAATTAATCTTAATCGTGCACGGTTTTACCACAGAACGGTGTTTTTTCTGGGATAGTTTCGTATATACCTAGATCAATGCATACTTGTTTCAATTTTTCAAAGTTTTCCCAAAACTCGGAGTCGTGTGAGTACACTTTCACGGTTGAATGAGCGAGTTCATGTATAAGCACGTGAAAAATTTCGTTAGGATTACCGTCTATACATAGACCAATTTCGCATCCTTTATTTACATTGTATCCAATTTCACCAAACCTTTTTCGAAATGCAGTTATAATGATAGGTTTCCTGAGAATTTTGAATTCTTCGGGACAATTTTCAATAAGTATAGCGTACCTGCGTTTCACTTCGGTAAGTTCCGGTGGTTCCTTTGTGTATAGTACAATAAGGGCAGCAATCACCAAAAGTACCAAAAATAAAAATAATTTGATGATCATACTATTATGTCAATACAAAAATAAACTGACTGTAGAATTGAGAAACTGGTTCCCATTTTTCAAGTGTAAATCCGAGGTCGGTAAGTCCTTGTACCAAGGTGTCCTTGTACCCTATAGGTTCTGGCTTAGGACCGTCATGATAAAAAGGCGTATTGGCGAGATGAACATATATCTTTTCACCAAAATTTCCGTATCCTGAGGTAGTACTTTTACGTGTTATAAAACTTCCATCCGTATCTTGCCATGGCGTATATACAAGAATACGATCCGAGTCGGGTATGATCCCGATGAGTTTACCACCTGGTTTTAGTTTTTGTTTTATGGATTTTATACTGTTGTAAAACAAAGTACTTGTTTCGAATATATAGTGCAATGAAAAATTGTAGCAGATGACATCGTAGTACTCTCTATTTTTGTTATAGCACGTTGTTACGTCACCGTGTTCGAACCGACACGGGAACGCTAGTGTATCCGAACGTCTTTGTGCCTCTTGTAAACTCGACATACTAGGGTCACACATATCAACTTTTACCTGGGCCTGTTTCCATTTCTGTAAGTCTCCTCCGGCTCCGCATCCTACGTCGAGTACAGTGTCACCTGCCCGTGTATAATCTAAGATAATAGATCGTTTGACATCATTATGAAACTTACGCAGAGAAAGCATATTAAAGGTTAATAGAGTATTAACTTTATATGGCTTCCCTTGAGCAAGATTACATTACTGTACCCGGTCAAATATTCGCTTGCATTTCCCTCGTTGGACCAGACTGTCCTCAAAAAAACGACAAGTTTGGACTAAAGATCCGTGGGTGTTTCGGAACACGAGACGAAGCTTCTAGTCATGCCAAACGTTTACAAAAGGAAGATGCTACATTTGATATTTATGTAGTCGATATGTACAAGTGGCTACTGATCCCACCTGACCGCGATCATATTGAGGATGTTCATTACAATGAAGAGAAATTGGAAGAGCTTATGACTTCATATAGAACTAATCAAGCGATGGCCGCCAAGATGTTTGAAGAGCGTAAGAAAGGTATGGCTGAAAAACCAATTGACGGTTTAGGGTTCTTAAAACCAGGTGATGAAAATTCCAAGTACTACACGAAACCTGATGAACCTCCTATAAGTCATCCAGCTGATATACTCGAAAAACTGAAACAAGAAAGACCTGATGCACCTATAGAGGAACTCGTGAAATTAGCGGATGAGCAGGTGAAGGCTGAAATTGAAGAACGACAAAAACAGCGAGAAAAAACTCTCGAGTAAACTCAATGGGGACGATATCTATTATATTAAATATTATCACGTTGGTTTTAGTAGCACTTGTAATATTCAAATATACACCTTTTAAACAAGAACCTTCTAAAAAGGAAGAAAGTACGTCGAGTATAAAAGCTTCACAAGTTTTTACATCATTATTATCAGACGATAATGCAGCTGCGTCTAACAGAGCTGAACAAGGTATAAGTAAAGAAGGTGATACAGGTGATTTTACGAATTTCGATACCGTTGATTACGAGATTGAAAAACATATTGTTGCCTATAACATCGACGATTGGGTAGATAAAACTGATACTGATCTAAAAGTACTGGATTATATCACTGCCTAATTATAACCGGTTGCATTGTTTTACCCATAAAAAATCCAAGAATGAAGGTTACAAAGATAAGTATATATGCCGTTCTGTCTAAATTTCCAAATAAATCAATTGGTTGTGGATTACTGACTTGCGGTGTGTTGTTATAGTATATATATTCAGGTTCGCGTTCGCGAGGTGGCTCTTGTATAAAGGATTGTGTTTCATCATCATATGGTTCTTCCATTGTTATTAAGGTAAGTCAATTCTTTTTTAATACACATTTTACTCATCTTCTTCATCATTGTACGTTACAAAGTTACTAAGGTTTCCATGTTCATCGGCGTCTGAATCGGTATCACTTTCCTCGTCCGTTTCAGATTCGATTTCTTCTTCGTCACCTGTGTAGTCATCATCGGTATAATCGTCAGTACATACTTCGACTGGTTCGTATCGGACTGGTTTTTTGACTTGACGGCCGTATCGTGTAGTTGTTACTTCAGTATTCATTACTACTTAAGTATACTGGTATAAAATTCTTTTTCGTTCTTAACGCTTCTTTGAGGATGATGGTCTCAATTTGTTCGGCTACACTTTGTATATCTTCATCAAGATCGTACTGGGGGATATATAAAGCGAGATCTCTCATATTTTCGATAGCGTTGTATAAATGGTAACTGGCCATTTCGGGGTTTTCTAATGTGTTGTCACACAACTGCAAGTTGTTGACGTATTGTAAATAAAGATCCGGATGGACACCAGAATACTTTTTGAATTTGAGTTGAGCACTTCGGACGATATCATTCGGGATACTCTCAGCTGGTAAATAGACTACAAAGAGCACGAGGAGGACGGCTATGAGGCACAGTGTGAAGATAAACATTGTCAAGTATGTTCTTATTACCTGTAGTGCCGAACATAATTTCACATATTTTATCCGGAACACGGTGCTTACGACCTGTGTATTTCTCACACTGGTCATCATGACACCTCTGGCATATGGTTCGTTCTTTGCTGTTCACTTCAAACCATACATGATTGGAATTGTGCTGGGCCTTCTTGTTGGCACAGTACCTGGTATCAGTCGAGACCGCATAACTGTACATTGACTTTTTACCTTTGGTAACTTTGAGCACTTTGGCTTTTGACTGACCCTCGATGTTCTTCTGGATAAACTCTTGTAAGATATCGATATGAGTTGTTTTGATTGAGGTACCAACAAAGTCTGTTGAGGTGGGTGGAATGTATACTGAGCACTGCTTGGCCTGTGAACGTACAGTAGCCCACTGGAGTTTTTCGAGTGTTATGTCCTGGGTGATACACTCGGAATTGAACAGGATGGGCAAGTACACACCTTCGGTGATTTTACCTTTTTGACACTCGCTGCACCCTTTGCCGTCACACTGTTCGTGCTTGGCTTTTTTGTGTGACCATGGCAACCTGAACCCACTGCCCTTGTACACGGACTGGTCAATATACTTGGTCCATTCCTTGGACGGATCAACACTACTGAGGTGCTGTATGATATGCTCCATAAGAGCCATAGCATTCGTCTGATCGACCACCAAACCGGGCCAGTTTATATGTATTCCCGTCTTGATTTTCCCGTTCTTGTTCTTGGGTTCTGATACTGATACGAGAGCAGGAGTACCTGGTGAAAACACGGACACTTTGTCACCTATGGCACTGGCTATCGACACGATGTTGTCACTGGTCAGTGCTTCGTCTACGATATAATCCACATCGACGAAAAAATTGTACAGTTTGGTTTTTTGCTCTACCACGTATACTTTTTGGTTGTTTTTGACAGAATGAATATAGATACTATAAAACTCTTCCATTTTGTCAAACGGGACCGAAAGTATCCCTCCGTCCATAAGGACGTGGGTTATTTCCTCACCTGGTTTTCTAGTGAACTGTTTGAACATGTTACTAGTAACTAAGTAATCTAATTTTTTATTACAGGTTGAAAGGTCTTTTAGGCTTTTTCAACGTTTCGTAGAATTCGGGGTTATCGACCACAAACTCCTTGATGACACTCCATTGTTGTTTCGTCTTGAACTCATCTATGGTATCAAAACTCAGCATATCATTCTCGTCGTAGGATCTTCGTATATGCAGCTTCATTTTCTTGCGTTGTTCGACTTGACCACGCCTCCTATTAAATTCTTCTATGATGGACGTTTGGATATCTCTTGAAACATTATATTCGATCACGTATACATTGTATACGACGATGACGTCAAGGTCATCTTTTCGATCCTGTTCCTCTTCTTCCGGTGTCCTGGTATTATGGACAAAAGAAAAATGGGAATAGGATCCTTCCTTTAGCAGGATAACACCGCGTGTTTCTTCTTCGAGTTCACGAAGCGCGCAGCGTAACGGATTAGAGGTCTCTCTTTTACGACAGCCTCCCGTTATGAATATCCAATCCTTATGTCTTCTATCTCGCACAGTTAGGAATCTGGGCTTGTCATCAATGAACGATACGAGAACGGTAATAGTTTTGTGTCTTTCCTCTCGGATCGACATTCTACTATCGAAATATAGATTTATTCGGTTAATTCTGCCTCAACTGCCTCCTCCTCGGCAGGTGGTTCCTTGACAGTCACAGACTTTTTAACCAGAATAGGTTTTCGTTTATTCACATCATTAACAAGTGCTGGCGACACTGGTTTGTTGGGTAGCGAAGCAGAGTTGAGTAAAACTAACTCTGCCTTCGCCTTGTTGAGTTCTTTGTATAGATAGAGCGAGATAGCGACACATACCACGGCGACCACCATTAATAAGGTTTCACGGTTCAGAGGCAACATATATAAGATTTCCTATATAATTTTAACGTCTGATTACCGCACCGAGATGGTCCGTTTGGGGTTTTTCCATGACACATGATTCCGCGAGGCGACCAAACTGAACAGATTGGTAGCGGCACGCGTCATCACCCGTGGCCGGGCTAATAAAACGATCAAGTGTTCTTGATCGGGGATCGTAGGTGAGAACGAATATAAAGGCAATCAATAAAACCATAATGAGTAAGTTGTCCATCGTTTTTTGTTATTAGTAGCGAATTTAGTTGGCGTATAAAAGTCCGCCCATGCCGTTCTGGATCTTGAGGATGTTGTAGTTGACGCCGTAGACTGCAGTACGGTTGAACCCGTTAGCGCTGTCGGTGATGAGACGGACGCTGTCGAGACGACTGAAGTTGAGGGATCCGGTAGGCTGTAATTTATTGGTGTTCAAGCAAAAGGGGAACAGGAACTGGTCTTGAGAAGCTGATTTTTCGGGGTACTCGGCATAATCACTGTCAGTGTGGTAGTAGTAAGGTGCTCGGGTGAAATGAGGGTCCATAGGCTTGGAGTCTCCAATATCAACACCGTTAATCTGGAGACGAATACTGGTTGAAACGGTATTACTGTCAAACAAGTTGGAAGTAGAGGCCAAAAATTTGATGGGATGATTAAAGTTGAGCTCCTGGGTCTTGGTTCCGGATTGGATCGCTTTCTGGTTCTGGTAGATGAGCATCATTTGCGGGGTCTTGACAAGGTCTTCGCGCTCCTGTGTATCGAGATAAATAAATTTAGCCCACATTTCGTAGGAATTGGTACTAGATACACTGGCGGTCCAGGTGATACGGACTTCAACGTCGTGGTACTGGAGACACACGAGGGGCAAGGCCGCCTGGTAGTGTTCACAGAACCAAAACAGTAAAGGGTAAAAGGTAGGCCTGGATGTTCCATCAGTATTGTACATTTGTGATCGAGCGAAAGATGAAGCACACAGGGTCGAAGCGATATTCGCACTGAAATCCGAGTCGATCGTATCAATCACCTGTCCACCGATAAGCAATTCAATTTTATCAACGTCACCTACACCGATATTGACAATCTTTCCGGTATTGTCCTTCTTGGTCAAGTACAGGTAACTGAGTAGATCACCTTTACGTTCGAACCGAACTGTGGAGAGACCACTAGGTCCAGGGTTACCCTGAATGACCTGTCGTTCGACGACACTAGAAAAGTTGGTGTGACGCTTGTACTGCGATCTAAAAAATGAAACTTCGGGGTTTCCGACTAAATGAGCATCTTGTGCTCCGATAGCAACGAGTTGTGCAACGCCTCCAGACATTTAATATAGTGTATACATATTTTTTATTTTTCCTTAAAATGGCGAACTTTGATAATCAGCGGATATAGTTTGGAGGCGGTACGTGACAAATACGTTCGAAGTTGTAGAAAGTCTGTTTCCGTTCTGATCAAACAACTGAGTAGTGATACGGTCTATGGAATTAATAGGCGTTCGAAACTCGGTTTCTAATTGAAAATCGTTGTTGTTTGGGAACAGTAACCGTGTCGTGGCCGAAGGTACATTTATTCGAGCGAGTGATCCAGAGAGTTTACTCTTGGTAGATGGTTCGGACGACCCATCATTTAATAAAGCAAGCTGATTATATGTACTTACAAATTGATCTACGTACAAATAAACAACGTTGGTGGTCGCCTGTGACACGTCGACACTTAGACTGACAATATCAATTTTGGTGACGTCTCGAATAGGTCTTCGAAGATAAGAAGTGTAATAGTTTTGGGATCCTTGGACCCATGAATTAGAAGAAAGAGAGTCGGTATGTATGATGTAAGTACTCATTAATCTATTGTAACATTAAATATCATCCCCAAACCCTCCAGTAATTTTGTAGTTGAAGTTACTCTTTACAAACTTCTGAGATCCGCACATTCCGCAAGGTGATAGATCCTTAGTGTAGTAATCACCGTCTTTTTCACCTGGGACACATTCGGGTGAACATGAGAGATTGAAAATACTTCCTGCACTGGCCGGATCTTCGGTGGTCATGAGATCACGACCTGTAATATATCCACTCTTTTTACCGGCAAGTACATAATATAATAGAACAGCTATAATGACGTACAAAATAAGTTTATTGACTGAAATTTTCATCTTTTATTGTAAGGGTAATATTATTTTATACTGCGTTAAAGACTTTTTATTACTTTCCAAGTAGTGACTAATATGGACGACAATATAATTATCCAACGTTCGGCTCCTGCAAATGTATTAAAACTTGATACTGATGAACAAGCTATGCTTGATGAAATACAAGTTACTCGTAAACCACCTGTTCCTAAAAAACCATTTGCGCCTCAACGACGACCTGCGGTTGTACAACCTTCTTTTGTCCAGCCTGAATTGAACGCTTTCACCAACCCGAATAAAACTCAAAATCGTATGGAACCACAGCCTTCTTTTCCTCAAGATGAAGAGGATGATATGATGGATGATGGTCCTGAAGTTATGGAGGACTACGGAGGTGGATCGCCTGAAGAACAGCCTGGTGAAGGGTACACGAGTATAGAAGAGGAAAAAGCCGATATTCTTAACAAGTTGTCTCGACTGGAAAAGAAAGGGTTCAATGTGAACAAACGTTTGAATGCCTACTCTTCAATCACTGAGTTACGTACTGAACTTAAGAGGATCATGTACGGTATAGAGACTGAACAATCTATCAAATTTTCAAGGCGTATGCTGATAGCATGTGTCACTGGTGTAGAATTTTTGAATAAAAGGTACAATCCATTCGATGTCCAATTGGAAGGCTGGTCAGAGAGTGTCATGGAAAACGTCGACGATTACGACGGCGTATTTGAGGAACTGTATGTCAAGTACCGAAACAAGGTGGCAGTCGCTCCCGAAATCAAACTCATTATGATGTTGGGAGGCAGTGCCATGATGTTCCACTTGACCAATAGTATGTTCAAGACGGCCATGCCTAATATGAATGATGTACTCAAACAGAACCCCGACCTGGTCAAGAATATGATGAATGCCGTGAAGAATACACAGCAACGTGCAACTGGTGGAGTTCCTCAGGATCCCACTGAACGTCCAGCTAGTCCAATTGATAGTAGAACAGGACGCAGAGAGATGAAAGGACCTGGATTAGACATAAGCAGTCTCATGGGAGGGATTATGATGCCTCCAATGATGCCCATGAACACTCGGGTCACTGAAGTTATTGAAGAGGAAGAAGATAACGAGAGCGTTTCCGATATTGTTTCAATCTCAGGAGAGTCGACTGGCGGTGAAGTTCGTGAGGTTAAAATATCAAAGACCCGAAAAAGTAAGAAAAAAATGAATGAGGTTACGTTGTAAACAAAAAAAATAGTGATAATACATAGTAGTAATGATATCGTACGCCCCTATCGATGAAATAATCAAGAGACCTCCTCCTATGCCTATACAAAAACCAAGTAACGTAGTAGAAAAACCAAAACCTGATGAACCTGAAATAGAAACCGAATGTTATTATGTCGCTGTTGTATTTATTACTGCTGTTATTGTAATTTCAATGTCCGATATGATGAAAAAATAAAAGAATGTAATAATAAATGAACAATATTGAACAAATAGGTGTTTGGCGAAGTATAGTAGGATTTGATGTGAAGCTACTGAGACTAAACATGTTCGTGGACGCTACTTTTATAGTCGATTCGTATGACAATACGGGCAAAATTGTAAAAACAGATTATATCACATTAACAACAGAGGAGTACCAACAATGGAATTCGGATGATAGTTTTATAGTGAGTTTGGTTGCGGAAAAACTTGGGTACGTTATAAAGCCGCCTGAACAACCATTTTAATTTATAACATAATAGTAGTACAAAATGGGATTAGGATTAATCGCTGATATAAGACTAAGTGTATTTTTGCTGGTGTGTATATTATGTTTACTATGTTTCAGTATAAAAGTGTACATACCAAATAAAGAAAGTCAGAAAACTGGAACAAGTGTAGCTTTAGTATCTTTGATATCGTGTTCGTGTGTATTACTTATTATGATACTTATGAGTATACCAGACGACTTTTATTATTTTACACATGGTGAGTACACCACGTTTGGTAATACAAAAAGACATGCAATTATTACTTAACTGTAGTAGTTTCAACCGGTTTTGATAAGAACCCTATAACAGGAGATAATACTAAAAAAAGAATACCAAAACCATAAAGTACATACACTGTAATTTTTGATTGTTTACTTATACAATCATTTGGATTATCAGGATTGTACCATACAGTTTGTTTTAACATTCCTTCTGTTGATACTTGTATAGTAGGACTATACTGTACACCGTTCACTGTATATTTTACTTTTGTTGTGCATCCTCTTCCTCTATAAGGTTGACTTGCATTAGATGTTTTTATCATCATACACAACGCTGGTTCGTATTCGGCAGACACTTCAATAGGGTGTTTACGGTTTATCCAATCTAATAAGTATCCCATAACCAGTAAAAAAGCTCCTATAAAAACAGAAGCTAGGAAACTTCCTAAATAAAATCCCATTTATATTACAAATGGGAATTTATTTTCCAGTTTTAAATGGTATATATGGTATTGTAATTCTTTTGATTTTCATAGCGATATTTACATATTTGAGTATAACCGAGATACGAAAAAAAGAAAATCGAGATTATAAAGGGGTATCTACGATGTTATTTTTAGTATGTGTATCAATTGTTTTGGTTGTTGTAATAACTCGACAAATATCAAAAGAATGGTCAACACCTACTCGAGTTACTTTTTTACCTATACTTTGAACAACATAACACCTTTGGGTATCACTGATGGTACTTCTTCTTCGTACCCGTGTATCGTAAACTGACCTGATCGGTACACTCCCAGTCGTTTCTTGTACATCGAGGTCAAGATATAGTTCCAGTTGTCCTTGATATCGTAGATGTGTGGATTGTTCTGTTTACCCGGTGTCTCGCGTAAAATTCTTCCAATGGACTGTTGGATATCGGATTTAGGTGTGGCTAGTATCACCGTGTCTAAAGTCGGAATGTCCAGACCTTCATGGGCCTGACTGAACGTCCCGAAGATGATTTGTTTCTTACTGGTTTCTTCCAGTGCGTCCCTTGACATCCCGCCCATGTACAACCCTCCTAGGTCCTTGAAATGACTGTGTAGTACCTCACAATGATTTCGACGATCACTCAGTACCAGTACCTTTCGATTTTTACCAATTTTTTTGATAGTTTTTACCAGTAACTTGTTTCTATCATCATTCTCGACCAGTTCGGTAATCATATTGACCAAGGACACTTTTCCGCACCGGTTCACTGGCAAAGGAGCAGAATAATCAAACTCGATAGTGAAAACCTCGACTTGGGTCTGGTCTTTACGAGCGACACTGAAAAATGTGGGTCCCATGAACCAGTTCAACACCTTTGTAAGACCGTCTTTGCGATCAGGAGTAGCCGAAAGACCGTACAGGTGCCGAGGACAAATCTTGAAAAGAGCCTGCGAGAACACTTGAGCGCATATATGATGCGCCTCATCCACAATGACGGTACCGAAACTCTCGAACGCATCAAACTTGTACTCTTTCAGGGTCAACGATTGTAACATTGCAATCACGAAATCGTGTTGAATATCAAGCGTGTCCCTCTGAATAAGACCAATGGTCGAACCAGGGCAGAACTGCTGGATACGTTCGCGCCACTGATGCGCCAGGAACTCTTTGTGGACAATAATCATCGTGCGGTACCCCAGTTTGGCCGAAAGAGCTAACGCAACCGTCGTTTTGCCGTAGCCGCACGGTAAGGACAAAACACCGTGACCTGCTTCTAAAGCTTTGGCCAGGGCTTCGTTCTGACAGGTCTCATCTTTGAGTTTACCGGCAAATTGTATAAACGCTTTGGAAGGTTCGGGACGCGTATCTTCACTCGGTTCGCCAAACTTATGCACACCGTAAAACCTTGGGACACAGAGACTTTTACCTATTCTATAAACTTGAAACGAAGGTGGTTGGGGGTACCCTTCAGCTGCCAAAGGTCGTACCGTCAAATCGGACTTGACCTGATCCTTTTTGGTCAAGGGGATGACGTACCCACTTCTGGTGAGCATCTTTAGTAATTTAAAGCTACTCAACTTTAATTCGTTAATAAATGAAACTCAATATCGACGAAAACATTCAACAGATTTTGGAAACGATGGATAAGTTTAGCAAAGAGCTCTTGAAACTGGAAGGGTCACTCCAAGTGTTTAAACAGCTCAAAAGTATGGGCATAGACGAACTCGATATAAATAATAAAACTATTATAGAAAATACTGAAGTGAACGATTAACCAAAAAGAGATCTCCCCGTTCTTACAACTGTATTTTTTGATTTAGATTTAGGGTATCCTGATGATTGCCTGTTGAATAATATGTACACTAACACTATAATAATTGAATATATAACAAGGTTACTGAGTTTAATTTTGATTTTATACTATGTCAAGTAAAAAATTTGAAATGACCCATTTAAAATTATAAAACAATTAATTATATAAAATAATTGATGCAACCGAGAATACCAATCCCTGAAGTGTATCGATTACTTGAGGTGTTCACAGAGAAAACAAATAACGTGATGCTTATACGCTGTTATCGCAACAAACTATTGTACGGTTGTAAGTACACTGACACTGTCGAACAAGAAATTGAAAAGTACATTGAAAAAGACCCTTGGTGGAAAGAGTTTATAGACTAAGTAAACCACCGCGAAAATATCTATTATTAGTTCCTCTTCCCACGTTAGGTCGAGATGTTGGTTCACTGGGTCGAGTGACTGCTCGAGTACTAGTTCCCAGTCTTGCTATCATATCAGGTTTAAAAAATCGATTGTATCCTGATGATTGTCTATTGAACAAGATGTATACTAATATTAGTATAATAGAATAAAGAACAACGCTGCTTATTTTGATTTTCATTTTTTATACTATATATCAAGTAAAAATTTCGAGAAGGTTCCATGTTGATCCAGTATCCCCTTCTGGTGTTTTCCAGGTCCCGGTGTACTCGATACGTATATCTACCGCATCTCCTTTCCTGAGTTCCTGTATAGTCTTGAGACCGTTCACTTTACACATTACACGATTGTATCGAAAAGGTACTTTGACTTTGAGAACTGAACCTATTAATGGATCGATATCGACTTTATTTTTTGTACACTTGACTATATCTTCAGGTGACAAGTCGACATATATGTATTTTCGATCGTTTATGGTTATCATGGGTACAAATACGGTACACTTCATTTCTGAGTACCTAGTGCGAGTTTTGTTAAAGTACTTTCGACGCAGAATGCTCGGTGTACAAGTATACTGAACAGTACTAACTCTATAAAAATAGGAAAAATATCTTGTTTTGTATATCGAGCAATAATATACGCGAGCACTAAAGTCGCGACTGTATCAACAATTGCAAACCCAAAAAGTCGATACTTGTGCGGTCCTTCACCAACTTTTCCAAATATATTTTTATAATGACACAGTGACATTGTATAGTATTAAGTACTGAGAGTTATATTTGCATTGCTAGCATTACTGTTTTTTACAAGTGTGGTTATAGTAGTATTGCCTGCACTATATGTTTTATTTGTGTCATCTTCCAATTGACCAGACTTGGTATCCCATATAAGTTTTTTGTCCTTGTTGTATGTTGATAAAATACCTTTGTTGGTAAATTCGTACGAATAAGGTCCGTTTGTTTCGCTTGTCAATGTTTTATCTGATACGACAGCCGCTTTTACAGATTTCCATGTATTATTTGTTTTGTTTAAATGATACACTCTAAATATACCATCTTTGTCAATTATCCACGCGACCGAGTCACCACCTGGTGAATTACTTGTCCATGTGATTTTATTGTCTTTTTTATTTACAATTTCAACATTTCCCGTTTCTTTATTATTTTGTAAAGTAAAATCGTCACTATCAATAGACAGTTCAGTGAGGACATTTGTTGAACCCTGTGCAGATACAGTGGTATCACTGTTTTTACTTGTGTTGTTCATGTATACAAAAATTACAATAATGACAATAATGACAACTAATAAAACTCCTATACCTATGTACATCATGGTATTATCGTTACTTTTAGAGGTCACTACGTTTGGTACTTTAGTTACGTTTGGTACTTTAGTTACGTTTGGTACTTTAGTTACGTTTGGTACTTTAGTTACGTTTGGTACTTTAGTTACGTTTGGTACTTTAGTTACGTTTGGTACAGGAGCACTTACTTTATTTCCGTTCATTATATTATATAGTACCATGAAAAAAATAAACATTTGGTTTTTCATATGCGTACTTTTAGTTGCAATTTTTGGTGCGTACTTGATTATAACTGTACCACAAACACAGGCTATACCCTTACCAGTTATCGAAAAAACCAGGGTCGTATACGTGAATGAGAAACCAAGTTTACCCGAAGCTCGTCCACCTCCATACAAGAACTATAAACCCATGGAGTACCAGCAAGTAGGTATACTGTTAGGTACGAACGAAACGTTGCCTTTGTACGGCAAACCCAGTTATGCATACAACAGTCGATGGAACTACTACACGACCACACCTGGTCAACAAATTTACCCTTTACCCGTGACATACGAAGACAGGGACTGTACGGAAGATATAGGCTGCAATGAGATGTACGATAATCAGAGTGTCAACATAGTTGGTCGCAGTGAACCATTCACTACAAAAATCTATAGAACTGTTAATAATGGGTTTGCCAGTTATTGATCATGAACGAATAGAGCGTTTGACTATTCCTTCAAATAAACCCATGGAACTGGGTAATATGATGGCTTTAGGACTGTTAGTCCTATGTGTACTGTACCTCTTTTTTAGAAGAGTTAAGATGAGTAAGACTTCAAAATCTTCTTGAAGTACTGCATGACATTGGGTTTCAACTTGTTTTGGATACCGAGATGGTTCATGACGTCTAGATCGTTTGATGTTAACTTGTATGCGCTGAGGTACTCCAAAGCTTTTGTTTTATCAAAAGTACAGTACTTGCGTATAAGTTCGATATTGTCGAGACTGCTCAATTTGTGTTTGATACTTTTGAGTTTCCCTTCACGCATCTTGAAATTATTAAACTTGGTCCAGCAACTCCCTGGTCGAAGTTTGTTCTTTTTCAAGTTGCCTTTGATGTATACAGCCGGCATAATAATAGCCGTCATGTTGAATAAAGGAAACATCTCGTAGTCACCTTGGTACAACCGTGTGTCAACGACATCAGCTAACGTCATCAAATCTGATACTTGTTCGATATCCACCTCAGCATAATCAAGGTAGTTTTCATGTACGATACACCACATGTACCCTCGATCATCAAACGATCTTTTGAAGTACTCGGACGAGCTTTTCATCTTTGAATTGCATAAGAGATCAGTGACAAAGTCACCTGAACCGAAAAACTCGTCTTTGACGTCACTAAACTGACAATAAAACTTGAAATTGTGGATATTACCGTTGGACATGACCGCTGATTGGTTACAGGGGTGGATCTGTTCGAGTTGTTCAACCGTAAGGGCCGGTACCTCGATAGTCTCACAGGCTAGTTCGACCGGCTGGTTCAGAACAAGAACGGTCGTACCTCTAGACATCCGACCTTTGGCTTGTAAGTAATCAATCAAGTTACCATTGGTTTCTTCTACGATAACATGGTAATTACTGTTCTCGTGTATATCGTTATCACTCTTGAGATCAAAGTACACATAGTTAAGTCCTTTGAGGCTTTCATGCACGACAGTGGTTTTACCAACTCCCTGTTTTCCGTACAACATAATTAAAGACGTTTTTTCAGCGACGATACTGTTTCTTACGTGTCGAATAATATCTGCACGACCAATAATACTATTTTTTTCTGTCGGAGTTTTAGATACTACTTTAATATACTTATCCATGGATCTTACAAGTCAGGCTATCGATATGCTAATGGACAACGAGAAGATAAAGAAAAAGGTCTACCCTGTTGTACTATGCAACATTATTTTTAATGTTCTTATTATCGCCCTCCTTATTTTTATCGCACTTAAAATTAACTACAATAATGCTTCACCCGTACATACTCATCACTAAAAGTCCAACCAAAGACAAAAAGTTTCGAGCCGAGTTACCAGACGGCAAAACTGTCGATTTCGGTCAAAAAGGGTACTCGGACTACACGATCCACAAAGATCCAGCTCGCATGCGTCGGTACTTGTTCCGACATAGACTGCGTGAGAACTGGGGTAAATCGGGGATTGCAACAGCTGGGTTCTGGTCCAGGTGGCTCCTATGGAGCAAACCCTGCCTCGACTGCGCCAAGAAACTCATTGAAAAGAAGTTTAATGTACGGATTGTAATTCGGTGAATTTCTTGTGGATGCGATGCAATTTCCAAACCATCCAGTGGGTCATGAATATAAGAATTCGTAACGTGTTATAGTAGACCTTTATAAACTCGATAATATTCAACATCGTTTAATAATACAGTCTATTATATTTTAATACCAAGTTATCGGCATATCAGGACGTGCTGGATCGTTCGGCGTGTTCAATGAATGATCACGATCTACTTCGAGGTTCACAGAAGATTTCAGAACGTCTTTGCGTATATAGGTAACTTCGATAATACATGGTAAATTATGATCAAGCCAAGGTCGCATCAGTGAATTGTTGCCGTGTACATGAACACATACATAGTGTTCATTGAGTAACTTCAATGTTTCCATGATAAATGCAAAATGTTGAAGATTTGCCGGTATGTGTAACTCTATAACAATCTGTTTGAAATTAGTAAAGTACTTACTTTGGTGAAAAATGACCCATTCCGAACCTTCGATATCAATTTGCGCAAACAGGTTACGGTTATCCGAATGACTGTTTTTTTCAATGTGAGCATCAATCGTATCTAATTGGTCCATTTTTAGAGGTCCTACACCCTCCTTGAAAAAATGGATATAGTCTGGTTTGTTGGTTATACCTTCAATTGTGTGATCGTACACGTAGCATGGTTTCTCGTACTTTTCGTAAAAACAGCGCTCAAATTTGATATTGTCATCACTCCCGTAGCTGTACAGGGCGTCGTATCCAGTTTCGGTATCGACTATAACATATGAACCATCAGAAGCTTCGCCTAATCTGATTTTCTTGAATTCAGTCTGGTAAGGCACGATTTCTTTTTTTATCAGATTGCACGCTTGTAAAAAATCTAGGGACATGGTATATTATAATGTCTAAACTTGTCTCTGTTTTAATGCACGCTCGGACCCAAGCCCATGTGTTCCATCTACGTACAACTTCGTATTCACAACACAAGGCACTTCAAAAGTTCTATGAAGGTATCAGCGAACTCTTGGATGAGTACGCCGAGGCCTACCAGGGCAAGTATGGTACAATTAACGGCTATGAAACTTACCCGGTAACTCAGGATCCGCGTAAAGCCACGACGTTCCTTTTAGCACTCCTAAAAGTGGTTATGAAAGTCCGTAAAGGCACTCGCGACTCGTACCTTGCGAACATTCTCGATCAAATAACTGAATTGACGGACCGTACGATATATATGCTCCGTCTCAAGTAGCTCGTAACTGAAACTTACAAATTGTCCAGTTTGAATTGATAAGTGCGTTTACAAAGAGGTACTGACCTTTTTCGCGGTCTACTACAATTCCGTAAATTTCAGTGGGTTTCATGTTAGCAGGGAACAACGGGTAAATGTTTCTGAAATATTTTTTAGGGTTATTAAGAACTGTACCACCTGCAACGTTAGAAACTTCAGTACCTACAAATCGATTTAATAATACGATATTACTAGTTAGATTGAACCCTGATAATTCTAATAACTCTTTGTTTATTGGATCCGAACTTATTCCATAATGACCACCTATATTGTATTTATTTTGACTTAACACATTAACACCTCCCCATACAGTATAAGGTCCAGTAAAAGAGTACCGTCCAATAAATTTATCAGTAGCTGTCAGGGTTTTATAAGGCGTACAAAACCAAGTTTGATTAGTAACTGACATGAAACCCAATGTAAGACCTGTTTTAGATATAGTAAAACTAGTAGGAAAAGGATTTGGTACTATGAAAGGATTTGCTGTATATACATTGCATACTGTATTAGGTTTACCAAAATATAAAAAATTACCCGTAGGTTCAAAACTAAAACCAGTTACACTGCCATTTGTTGATACACTACCGGGTATAGGAACCTTTATCGGTAGACCTATATTTGAACTTAATACATAATTACTAGCTAATCGTATAGTGCATATATTTGAGTTTATTGGATTACTCGGAGATAGAGACTGTAGAAAATGTATATTCGATCCATTGTTGTTTATATCGATATCACCTATGAAATCAGTTCCTACTATTATATAGTCCCCGGTCCATCTTAAGTTATTGATATTCCATCCAGTTTCAAAACCGTTTGCTTGGGTCATTACACCGAAAACCATTTCTAGTATAAGCGAATAAAAATAATGCTTGTAATAAACTCAAGTACATTTTAAACATCTCACAAACAAAATGGATATATTGAAATATAGACGCAATGTATACTCCCACAATGGCGAAGACGGCGTACTTGAATACATTTTAAAAAAATTAGGTCTGGAAAAAAACGGGACGTGTCATGAAACTGGCTCGTACCATAATACATTGAGGCTCGTGAAAGAGTGTGGGTACAGGTACTTGACCGCTCCGGAAAACTATATGGACGTTTTTTGTCCTGACGAATTTGAAAACTGGTACAGAGCTAAAGTAGTCATTTTGAGAGTTGACAAATCGATTCCAAGCTGGTTACAAGACAAACAAGTGGAAGGGTACACGTTCGTGTGCACGACTGGCAGCTGGTTCTTTGTCCGTGACGACTTGAATTTCCCTGTAGAGAATAAACAAGTCGAGTTCCCCTGGTGGCTGGATAATGATACAAAATTACGTGTAGTCCAACTAACCCGTATCCTGGCGACGTTCAAAGAAGATGAGTTAGAACAAGTCTGTCAGGAACTACCCAAGTATACTCGTGGTCTTAAACTCGGGTACGTAAACGAGTACACCCCTTTTCCAAAATCTTCCGGTTGACCACGGAAGCTTTACCGCCGGTGATCGCACTGGCTAAGCGGGCCAGACCCCATGATTGGGGGGTCTGACTAGGTCGTGAGCCGGAAGAGTAATAGGCCCCTTCACCTTTACGCACAATTTGACGCAAAGCCGAGACGGTACAACCTGTTTTGCGTGCGAGTTCGCGGCTTGGTACTACTTTATTTATACCGTACACTTTACGCGCTTTAAGTATGTGCCTTGATACTTTGGTCGGGTACGAACTGATTTTGGGTCGGGTGAAGTACTGATGTTTCTTGTAAAGGTCCCTTGATTTTTTGAGTAACTTCAATTGTCGTTTTCGGTTCTTATCGGTCAACGAATAAGGTGCGTAGCGAATTGGTAACATAACATAAAAGAATGATACTATATACAATCAATAAAAATACAAATGCGTATAGGTGTAGACATTGACGAAGTACTTGCTCCCTTTCTGAAAACCATGGTCCATTCCAAAAATCTAAAATTACCCGTCCTGAAAAAGTACCCGTACGTGTACAGCACGATGTTCGGGATGTCCCAACGCGAATCGGCACGAATGGTGAACGAGTTTTACCATACGGAAGAGTTCAGACGTATGAGACCTATCCACGGCTCCCAGGTAACGTTGAGGATTTTGCAGAACAAGGGACATGAGATTTATGCGATTACGGGCCGACAAGCTATCGCCGAAGACGCGACGTTCGATTGGCTCGAGGAGCATTTCCCGAAAACGTTCACGGATTGTTACTTGACCAACAGTTTCACTCAGTACGAGACAGATAAGTCGGTTATAGCGAATAACCTCGGTCTCGGATTGATGATTGATGACAGTTATTACACGTGTAAAGAGTGCGAGGCGAGCGGGATATCATCGGTTCAGTTCATAGGAAGCCCGGTGTACCCTTGGTGCAAGGACGATCAGCATGTGATGACCGTCGGTAATTGGAAAGAAATAAGAGATTTGTTTCGATATGACGAATAAAAATTTAAAAGTACTCGGAAACACTTACGAACGTGTTACTGTCTGTAGTGTAGCATGCTAAGATGGCATGACTGGCCGAATTTATAATGATATTGGAAAGAAAATTGACTCTAGTGCGTGTTCCGACATGCCCGACCGTATTGGACAATGTGGCAAAAATATCAAGATCCGAGGTTCGCAAAGGGTAAATATTAATTATCGTCTGCGCTCCTTCAATCGTATTGGTAAAGTTAATATTACGCAGAGACGAACCGTTTGAAGTTAATACTTTAATGGTTTTGTAGGAAGTTGAAGACTGGTTGACGTTGATCGTATTGGCTATGAGTGTAGTAAACGCTCCGGTAGTTGCCGAAACGACCAAGTTACTGACTGATGTTGATAAACTGTTAACATTGGCAAGTTCAGTAAATGTTCCATCAGATTTAGCTTGACCAAAACTTATATACCCTTCCGTATCCGGAGTAAACAGTGTCAATTTCTGTAAGTTTGTATCGGCTCCTATACCGTACCTCTGGTTCATACCAAGGCCTATATTACTCTCTATGAGCGACTTGGACGTGTTCAGAACCTTTATAGTCCCTGAAATATACAGGTTTGATCCTTGGTAGTACACGTTAGGATCTGCAGTGTACAATGAAGGTGTGCCGTTAGTTACCGAAGAAAGAACTGGGTAGTACCTGTTGATATTGCTTGGTACAGGTGCAACTGATTGTAATACACCGGTCATGTAGGCGGCGTTCCCGTAGAAGTAATTGGCGGCGATGTTACCCCTGGCGAAGAGGACATTCGAAAGCGTGTCAGCAACGTAGAGGTTAGACCCGACGTCCAGGGTATGGATAGGTAACAAATTGGAAATTCCGGTGAAAACCCCAGTTGTGACCAGGTTGGACAACTGGACGGTGTTACCTGTCACGACATTACCCTGGTTGATCACGGATTGAAGAGAAGAGGCGGGCGCACCTACCATGTAGGCAGCGTTCCCGTAGAAGTAGGAAGCGGCGATGTTACCCCTGGCGAAGAGGACATTCGAAAGGGTGTCAGCAACGTAGAGGTTGGACCCGACGTCCAGGGTATGTATAGGTAACAAATTGGAAATCCCGGTGAAAACCCCTGTGGTCACTAAATTGGACAACTGGACGGTGTTACCAGTCACGACGTTACCCTGGTTGATCACGGATTGGAGGGAAGGGACGGGTGCACCTACCATGTAGGCAGCGTTCCCGTAGAAATAGGAAGCGGCGATGTTACCCCTGGCGAAGAGGACATTCGAAAGGGTGTCAGCAACATAGAGGTTCGACCCTACATCCAGGGTGTGAATGGGGTTGACGTTGGCTATACCCGTGTACAAACCGTTGGTCAAGAGGTTGCCCACCAGGATATTGGAGGCGATCAGGGTATTGCCCGTAAAGGTGTTGCCCGCATTGATAACCGATTGGAGGGTCGGTGCAGAGGTTTGGATACCGGACAACCTCGATCCGTCACCTATAAAATAGGAAGCGGCGATGTTACCCCTGGCGAAGAGGACGTTCGAACCGGTATCAGCAACATAGAGGTTCGACCCGACGTCCAGGGTATGGATAGGGTTCGTATTGGCGATACCACTATTATAGTTTCCAGTAGTCAATATACTGTCACTGTATATGTTACCGGTTACTTTCAGTACGTAACCAGATGGACTCGTGTCGTACATCGCTACATTACTTCCAAATTCGATAGTGCTTGGAGTGCTGGGTATATATTCTTGGTTATTGTTCATAGACGCAAAGGCAGCTCGTCCATCCGAAGCAAATGACATAAAACTCTTTCCGTTCGGTTGATAGTACACGAAATATTGACTAATATCACTTCCAAAACTGTTCACGTGATGGTGCCACACGTTACTATTATACGTTCTATCAGCTAAATCAATTGAAGCTCCGTACCCTTTTATATTAAGTATACCTTTGTTCGGTTTAATACCGATATTGTCATTGAACAAAATAGGCGAATTGTTACTATTGATTGTATTCGTATCGAGAAATGATACGGGATAAATATCGTCATTGTCTGAAGCATTAACTTCACATTTTATACGACCTGTATCCGTAACATAGAAGTTCGCTCCAACATCGAGGGTGTGTATAGGGTTGAGGTTAGAAATACCTGTGTACAAACCACTGGTCAACAAGTTGCCCACCAGGATGTTGGAGGCGATCAGGGTATTACTGGT
>Ga0214921_10001974_pt1 | contig 34331 bp, 35 predicted proteins | sample LL1505_MetaG_FD_177992 | JGI IMG/M metagenome (GOLD analysis project Ga0214921, IMG submission 177992) | Freshwater microbial communities from Lake Lanier, Atlanta, Georgia, United States - LL-1505 | ecosystem: Environmental > Aquatic > Freshwater > Lake | place: USA: Georgia | collected... | reverse complement strand
TGTATAAAAAGTATTGTCTAATTATAATATAAATATAATTTAGATGGATTTGAATATTATAAGTATAACATATTTATTTTTACGTTTAGCGCCATTTGTATTGGTATGTTTTTTTTCATTATCATCATTATTTAATCAAGATTTTAAAGGACTTGTTTATTTGGCCGGTTTGATATTTGCATGCTTTACTACAATAATGTTTGGTAATATAATACCACTTAATAGTTTTGGAGCAGAAGAACGTCCAGACATTTGTAATATATTATCCATAAATCAACAGGGTGATTTTTCAAAATTACCTTTAAGTCAAACAGTATTCAGTTTCACATTATTTTACTTACTGATTCCAATAATAATGTTAAAAACCGCTAAGCAAAATATTCCAACTCTAGTATTTTTTCCAATATTGATATTATTTGATATTGCATGGAATATACAAAATACATGTTATAAGTTTGAGCAATCATTTACGTCTCTATGTTTAGGTGCATGTTTCGGATTATTATGGGGTTATTTAATATATAATACAAAAAATCCTTCATTACAATATTTAGTTGGTCCTAAAAATAATGAAGTATGTAGTAAACCAACCAAACAAATGTTTAGATGTAAAACTTCAAAAGGAAAAACTATAAACGTTATGCAATAATCGTGATATAATAATATTTTATAAACAATATTATTATAAATCAAAATAACAAATATTATTATTAAACCATATCTTCAATTGATCTGCAATCCTAGAGCGATATAAATCATTAGCTATCATGCGGATACTATGAGATTTATCTTGAAAATAAAACATAAAAGTTTGTATAATAATAACAAGATTTGCATTAGAATATTTTGAATCTAATTCATTTATAGAAAACAATGGGAACTGTTTTTTTTGATTTACAACATTATGAAATTGAAACAGCATGAGTTTTAAATCTTGTTTTGTTCTTATAGAATTGAAATCTACTTTTTTCATATATTCTGTTGCATGATTCGCGCAGTCAGGACAAGGAAGATTTTTACAGATAATAACAATAGTATTCAATAATTCATATCGAATGGTATGAAAATATTCTTCTTTTACTTTTTCTGCTAATGTATGAAATAAAAACCATGTTGGTTCTCCCCATTTCATTTTTTTTTGTTGAGGTATAGTTGTTGAAACTACAGGATTTTGTTTAATAATTTGATTAACGATTTGAATACTAGTATTTTGTATTGTTTTTTCAACACTATTTATTCGTAAAGCAGATTGAACATTATTATTATTTTGTATCGGTTTCTTATAATAAACATTATAAGGCATTATAAGTGTATTATTATTATGATTATGATTAGGTCTGCTATTAACAAATTGCATATTAATATATACTAATAAATAAATCCTAAATTTATTATTTAAATAAAAACATAAAAATATATATTTATATATTAAAAGATGGATACTAAAGAATATTTAATAAAAACTATAAAAGAATGGGTTCGGTTAGATAATGATATTCGTAAATTACAAAAAGAGGAAAAACAAAGAAAAGATGATAAAAAAAATATTTCGAAAGTTTTAATGGAAATAATGAAAAAAAATGAAATAGATGTCTTTGATATAAATGATGGACAAATATGCTATGCTAAAAAAAATATAAAAAAACCAATAACACAGAAAATATTGATGAACGTTTTATCAGATTATTTTAAAGGCGATACGTTGAAAGCAGCAGAATTAAATGAATTTATTAGAGATAATAGAGAAGAAGTTGTACAAGAAACGATTGTTCGTAAAATTACCAAAGAAAAGTAATCACACTAAACCTAATTCGGGTATAGTTAATATTCCATTTTGTTTCAAACATTTTGCTATTATTTTTGGATTTTCTTTTCCCTCTAAAATATCCTCTGTTTTATAAACATTGTTTTGCTTGTCAATATAATAGACAATTCCAAATATTTCTTCTGCAAATACTTCTACTTTATGAGATACTATTTCATTTGTGGCATTGGAATTAATAACGCCATGAGGAGTACCTTTTACGTGAGTACCACAATATTCACATCCTTCTTTTCTACGGCGTGTGCATTGTTCATCGTTTGCACGTTTTGCAATACAGCGATTCAAATTTGGTATTGAATTTTTAATACGTTTTCTTTTGATAAGATCTTCTTTTTGTATAGTCAATCGTTGATATTCATATATATATTCGATGAGTTCACTGGTTTTATCTTTTTCATTGAAAGCGAGTTCAGTTATTTTTTTATGTACTGATTCTTTGAGTGCGGTCACATACGTCTCGATTTTTTTATTGATACGTTTTTCCATCTTGCTTTAATATAAATGAAAAAATAATATTTATTTCAATTTTTTAAATATTATTTGGAAATGATATAAAGACCCTAATGTTTATCCCATTCAATTGGTCTTTGCTTAGTGCCACCATCATAAGGGACTGCTAGACCGTTATCTAACATCCATTTGTTGACATATAAATCATCCAGATATACATCCGCTAATATTCGACCATATTTTTCAGTAGAAATGTTTTTCAAATGGATCATTTTACCATAAATAAGTTCATGTAGTTTGTCTCGGGCTTCAAATGCAAGTTTTATTTCATTCGTTGTTTTGCCTTTTATTTCTGCGGCATCTATTCCATTCAAACGAACAGAAAATCGATAAATGGGGTTTTCTGTATTAGGTAATTTGGACGCAATCGTAATTGTATCACCATCATATACCTTGATAACCTTGCCTACTAATATTGGTGGAACAAACCCTATTGTATCTTTGTATTCGATGTCTTTCAAATAATCATATTTGGTGTCGATTTGTTTCTGTATTTTTTTATCAGTAAAACATGGTCTTTCAAATGGTGAAAAACATTTTTTAAAACGTCCACATGCACATACATTTTGTTTTATGAAATTCCAGGCAAACATGTTATTGAATAGAATAAAAAAAATAAATATTTTCATGATTCAATTTTTCATTCTAAAGTATATTAGTATTTTTGTGGTTGCTAGTGTATATATTGAGCATTTGGCGTAAATATATGAGTCATCTCAATAATTCTTGAATGTTCAAGTATTTTTTCATTTATAAGATCTATTCTATTTACAGCAACAATAAATGAAATACCGAATTTAATAAGATGTTTAAGTGAATGAGCAAGATTCAAGTTTCTTTTATAGTTATGGTTTGTACGATCGAGTACTCCTTCGTATAAAAATATCAAAGGTTTAATATTTTCATGAGAAATTAATTCATTGACGTCCCATTCATGTCCAGACAATTCATCGCCTAAATGCGTTTGAATCTCATCCATAAGTCTTGATTTACCATTACAACCTATTCCAAACAAAATTATCATTTTATCATTTGGAATACCATTTTTTATATTTTCTATATATTGAATTAGAATTCAAAATCTTCTTGTTTCAAATATTGAAACCAGTCTTCAAGTGCATTTGCTGCGTCAGTTGCCATTGTATAAATATTAATTTATATGATGTTATTGCAGATTTTCAATTTTTTACAACATTTTCTCATTTACACCTTTTCTCATTCAAAACGCCCACATTGTGGGAGTAAATAAAAAAAGAGGCTTCCCTCCATTTTTATTTGCTTTTTATTCATCATCATCAATAATATCTCCATAATCATCACATATAAGAGAAGTATCTATTTCTTGTAAATTTTCAGAATTTCCTACTGCAAATTCAACAACAGCATATTTAGTTGTATAATGATATATTTTTTTTAATTTGTTTTTACACTTTTTTACTTTGATAATTCTATAAGATATTATTTCTTTATTTATTGGTTGGAAATATTCTGTTTCAATATCGGTTTCTATTTTATAAAGTTCATCGTCATTTTTACATTCAGGCATGTTTTGTATGTTTTCTTTGATTTTATTAAATGCTATTTTTTTAGCATATTCTACATCAGTAGTAGTTGCAATGATTTCAAAATCTTGTTCTTTACGATAATCGTTATATCTAACAACGGCATACATTTTACAGATAAATGTGTTTTATATAATAATAGTATAATATAATAAAAGTGTTTCAATTTTTTTACACTATTTCTAATTGAAAATATGAAATGGTGTAAATGTGTATATGGGCAGTTTCAATGAGAAAAGGTGTAAAATATCTATTTTTTATGAGAACTCATAAATAATTCTTCTTGTTTTTTCGTGTATTGTTTTCTTGGATACATATTTTTATGGTCTTTCATAAGCGCCCTTAATTATATATATTACTTATAATAATGCATACATATATGATATAATGAATATTACGTCAGTGTTTTCAAGAAAAAATAAAATTCAACTTTTATTTGAACAAATATTAGAATATTGTAAAAATGAAATATTGAAAGATAGAATTATAAATATACCTAATCTTATTACAAATAATAAAAAATTTCCATTGTATGGTCTTCATTCAACAACATATAGTGTATTACAAAATATATATGAAAACGGGTTTGCAGCAAATAATGGAAAAAGATTAGGAATAGAACAAGATGACCCAATAATAGCATTGTTTACTATTCCATTTAGCATAAATTATGAAGAGTTAAACCCAAATGTTGGAACAAACCCTGGTATTACAATAACAATTAGTAATGGAATATTTAGAAGTATATTATACTCAAACTATAACCATAACGATGATGATGCTAATTTTTTAACTTTCCCTATTATTTTGGCTTGTTTTACAGATTCAGATAAAGTAGAAATAAGTAATGACTGGATAACATGTTATGATAAAAATGATATTCACATTGTTGGTCATTTTGATATAAAAATTAATAAAGATAAAAATTACGAAAAATATATAGAATACAAAAAAAATCGTGACCAAGAAAAATTTCAAATAAAAGCATATGCGAAAATGTTAGAATTACAATATATAGTAAATTTTAGTAGAAATATAGAATTTGAAAAAAAAAATACTATACCTGTATCAATTAAGAACCCTATATCAATTAAGGATAGTAAATTAGGGGGAAGTCAAATAAAATAAAACATCAATTAAGAATAAACAAATCACATATTACACGAAAAACCAAGAAGAATTATTTATGAGTTCTCATAAAAAATAGGCTTTTTAAATGAGAAAAGGTGTAAAATAACTAAACCACTGGATATATTTTTGATAAAATATAAAAAAATGGTGTTTTGTTATCATTATTTATGATCGAGATGCCTTCATAATTATAAACATCGAACACATTTATATTCCAACAAACTAAATAAACAAAATAAATCAGCAATAATATCAATAGTTTTTTCAAATCGTGTTTCAAGTTGATTTTATAAGTGCCACTCAAATAAATAGTTATCAATAATGGAATAGTTTTTATTAAAATCAACATTACAAGAAACTTCATTAATATTGAATTATTAGAAATTGTAGATACTATATAAGAAAGTCCATACAAACTTACAAAAAAACCAATATATATTGCTAATAATGGAGAAGGAATAATGTTTTTATTTAATAATATATTTGAAATAAAATAGATCAAAACCCAAACAAATATCCAATATGAAAATATAAAGTCTGGTCTCAATACACCATTTTTGAATGTATAATTTTCTGGTATATTAGTCATTTTTTATAATATTATTAGATATATTATAAAAATAATTTAAAAATAGGCGTCATATTATATAAATCAAAATGTCTGAAAAATTCACTAAACTTGATATGATAGGGGCAATCAATTTCCACTTTCATAGGATTGGACAATGCATTAGATGTGTAGAAAAATTAAGAAAAAGGGATTTAGAAGAAATCATCTTACAAAACAATATAAATATACGCGAAGAACATGCAATTAGAGCAGAGTCAGATAGAATCCTCTTACAAGAAAGATATGAAAAAATCGAGAATATCAAAACATACCTGGCAACTTTAGATGATGAAGGAAAAGAAAAATTCAAAGAAAACATAAAAGAAAATTTCAAGAAAAAATTCAAAAATCCTTTTCAAGCACAATTTATGTATGATAGTATTTTTGAAAATCTTTAATAAAAAAATTGATTTTTGATTTAGGCGTTATATTACAAAATAATCATTATAAATGTCTGGTAAAATAAGTGAACTTGATATTAGTATTTTTATTTCAAATATTATTCTCTCTATGAGAGAATTTCAGGCAAAAAATTGTATCAAAAACGAATGTCTAACAAATACTCAATATTTATACGATTGTATCAAAATAAATTTTAATAGCGCAAATGTAAAAGCCAAAGCTGTTATGGTAGTTTCAATTGATATTGAGTCAGACACATTTATTTGTTGCACTGGTCATTTAATATTGGTTTTAAATGACGGAATAATTATTGATCCATCATATGATATATATAGTTTAAAAAATAAAAGATATTTTTATAATATTAAAGATTTAATATCAAATATTGATGATAAAAATAAACTTAAAACATTAGTTGAAATCAATGAACTTATAAATAACCATTTACATTTTATTAAATTAGCAGAGCAAATAAACAACGGTGCATGTTTAATTTCCAATAAAAAATTTTATAATGAACAAGCAGATTATATTGATAAATTATTAAAATAAAGTATTATTTCAATAATTCAAAACACAATTCTAAAACATCTTATATATTTTTTCAAACACTTGACTTGCCTCGATACAAGCAATTCTCAAATGTTGTGCAACCAATCGTTTGTCAGCATTTTTTTCATATGCTACCCTTAATGTACTATCATCATTATGAGGATGGAATTTTTTGAAACCACAAAAAGTAAATAATTTTTCATTGACGTAATATTTTTCATACAGTATATATTCCAAAACCTTACCCATAGTATAATCTTCATTTTCTAAAATAATATCAAAACAAAAATCGATGGTGGTTTCACTATTCAAAATTGGAATAGTATCCGAATCAATATTTTTAACAAGATCTACCAATTTATTTTGTAAAACAATACAGGCTTTTTTCACGATATCTTTATTTTCGAAAACACCGATAGTTTGAACTACAAAATCAAAACTATCTGTAACAAAATGTCTCTGCATATCGAGAACCCGGAAATTATTTTCTTGCATTTCGATTTCTTCCTTGGTCATGCCATCTTCAATTAATTTTTGTTTATGATCATCCCATACACCATTTGCTTTTGCAACATCAATCGTATTACCATATGCACATTTAGAAACAACGTTAAATGTACTATTTTCACGGGCAGTATGAATGGAAAATTCAGCTGTTAGTTTGATTTGTTCACCAGGTATTGAATCACTAATTCTTGGACGTAATCTTACAAAATCAATATATTGATTAGTAATAGGATTCGGTGGGAAAATACGATGCTGTTCAGTTTCTGTCAAATAATTACCATTTGTTTTATTACGTACTTTGAAATGTTCAGTTGTTACAATGATCATATTTTCGGTTTCATTCTGCATATCCAATTCTAAAACATAATTTCCTGGTAATACACTTAGATCCGGTTCATGAATAGGGATACAACTTAAACGGTGTTTCAATATTTCATTATGAAGACGAGTCGTATTGATATGAACAGTACATTCATTATCTTTATAATTTTCTGTATAAAAAGCTAATGTTTTAATATCAGATAAAATAGTTCTACGTAGAGCATTAGCTAAACTTACATTGAGACCACTTATTGTAAATGTATAAATATCGCCATCTTCTGATATGTTTGATAATTGAGGATTCATCTTTATAATACAAATATTATATTTTTATATATTTTATGCAAATATTATTCTTCTTCAATTTTTTATTCATATATAATAATAAATTCATTTATAAATCTTGCTCTTTCACATGGTGTTAACAGTGTAAATAGGAATTTTATTTTTATTTCAGTATTTGTATGTAAATTGAAATAAAATTTTGATTTAATATATTCAAATTTTTTACCTAAAGGCATATTCCTGAATATTATATTACGTCCCAAAAAATTTATAAATGACATTTTTGATTCATTAATAATTGAATCATTACATAAATGATTAGTACAAAATGAAATCAAATCTAGTAATAAGCAATGCTCGTTCAAATCAAAAAAATAATAATTTATTATCATCCGATAGTCCGGATAAAAATTACGAATGTCATTCAAAATATTAGTATCTTGTTTTTTATAAACAAAAGGCATTATATTATTAATAAATATATCCACTGGAATTTTTTTCCATAGTTGTTTTTCCATTTATTATATAAAATATAACGTTTTTATTATTATTATTTTACTAATTCTATAACCTTCCACTTATAACTAGGTATATCATCCAAATACGGTTCATATGATTTATAATAAGGATTCTCTTTTATATATTCTTTAACATTAAACGTACGACCACATGCAGAACCGAATCTACCCCAAAATGATAAACTATAAGCCAATTTATTATTCACTATTTTTGCATCAGTACATCCAAATGGATAATGAGCTTTAAAACAATGTTCTGGATCTAGTTCAACATGTTTACAAATACTTCTACGATTCATTGCTTCACGTTTTAAAAATACATCATAATGATCGGCTAAAATCAATTTACCATTATCAATGTCTATTTTTCCTTTGTATTTTTTATTCAATAATTCATCCAAACGTTGATTTCTAGCACCTAAAGATGTAGTAATATCATAATGTTCTTCATCCGTCGTTTCTTTTTCACGAATAGTTTCATCAATAGCACTATTCATTCCGTAAAAAACACCATTTTTCGTTTTTTGGACGTTTTTATGTTTCAGTGCTAATTCAAAAAGCATGATTTCATTGGTTTTGATATCACCAAATAGCCAAGAACATGCATAATCACCAGCATTACAGGTTGACATAATTTTATCGTAATCTTCTAATGTATTGCCATATTGCATTGCTTGGCGAATACGACAATAAAATGGATAACCAAATTTAGGTTTATAATTGATATTCGCAATAGTAGTTTCACATCCAATTATTCCAGTAGAAGATAAAAACCAATCGGTCACGCTTGCAATAAATCCAGGTGAAGTTTGCATTACAAAATAATGTCCATCTGATGGAGTAAGATACATAATAATATTTTGGAGACGACCATCCATAAATGTGGTATGTGTATTATGTCCCATAATTATATCACCGTTTTTTGTAGCATTTCCACTTGCAATAAATGCGCTACATTTAATTGCAGAACCGTCTTTAAAATAAGAATACAAACTCATATAAGAATTCCAAGATATCAAAAAATCAGTAGAAACTTTTGTTCCTCGTTTTCTCGCGCCGGCTGAAATACCTCTAATCTCATCAAAAAACTCAGGATATTCTCGTATAATAATAGGTTTTATAATTTTATTACTAGTTTTTATGTATTTGATCATAGATATATTCAATGTTTTTTTAATAATAAATGGAACGGTTTTCAATACTCGTTTTAATTCTTTATATAAAAGAAACCCGTGAGCAAAACCACGTTCAAATGCATTTCCATAAATATGGATTATTTTCCAACCTTCTATATTTTCATTTATTAAATTACCATTAATATTGATTTTTTTCTTTGTATTATTATTTTTTTTATTTTTTTTTATTGTATTGTTCATATTATAATATATAGTTTTATAATATAATCTATCTAATATTGTTTGTAATCATAAGCATTGCTAATAATAAAAACATCAAAATAATTGGGAATAAAACTAATAACCAAGCAAATGTCGTTGCACCTGCTCTACAAATTAAATTGAGAACCCATGTCCAGAATAATACATATAAAATTTTGATTATAAAAATCATCATAGTACTAGGAACACTACAACTATATGATCCTAAACAATATGTATCTGAATAAGTATAATTTTGAAATAATGTAACTAATATGAAAATAATAGAAATAACTAAATAAAGATAAGACGGAGTACATAAATTTCTTAAACCTGCAACAGACATTTTATATAAATATACATATATTTTTATATAAAATTATACAATATTAGTACGGTTTGTATTTAATAATGGTCCATCAGTAATTGAATTTGATGAATTAGGAATGCCATTATAAACATTACTTCCTAAAAACGCACCTGCTGTATCTCCTGTATATATTACTGAATTATTACCAAACGGATGATTTGTTAGCCAATTTGGCAATACATTACCGCCTCGCATTTTTTTAGTTTTTTTACCTCCATTCATATTTCTACTTGACATTGGAAAAGACACAGCATTTGGATTATTTGAATAACTATAGTAATGTGATTGTGGAAGTGATGAAAAATTAGAAGGTCCATAACCTCCTTTAAAAACAAGACTATTATCCTCAGTACAACCACACCCGCCTTTACGCATTTTTTTATAATTACGAGTTTTATTATTTCGTGAATTATTTTTTTTAGTTTTTTTTGAATTTTTATTAGATTTTCTATGTTTTGTCATTATATACTATAATGCCATAAAAAAATATATATTTTTGAGTTTTTTATTCAATATCAACATGAGTTAACATATGTCTTCTACAACAAACATTTTTTAATCCTAAAGTATCTAAAACTGTTCCTTCAGCAGTTTTTTCTACTTTTTCAGCGGTTAAATAAATAACCTTATCTAGTTTTATTCCTTGTGAAAGCTTAATACGACGCACTTCATTTTGATAATAACGATATTTATCAGCAAGGACATTACCACATGTAAAACATCTAATTGGAATAATCATTTTATATAAGTATAATGATATTCTTTATATAATAAACTTTTCAATTTTTTTATTTACAAATATTTCTAAGAATATATAAAACAAAATGAATAAAATTACTATAACTTATATTATTTTGATATCGATGATTTTTATAAGTTTAGGAGTTGGAATGTTTATAATGAAAAAAAATATAGAAGGACTAGATAATATAAATAGACAAAATGTTAATGATATTTTAAAAAATGAAACAGGTAATATTGTAACATATATAGATAATAATAAAACAATCAATGTTATAGTTATTACTACTAACAATGATGGAAAAGTTACAAAAGTATCACCAAACATCGCTTTAGATGAATATGGATATCCTATATTAGATAATAACGGAAAAACATACTTAAACAAAAACAAATTATACAAAGGTGATATAATGGTCGACGCTTATTATAATAAAGTTGCTTATAAAGGTAAATATGTAAAAGTTAGCAATATAAATGAATCTAATATTGTAATCAAATGTATTCCTAATATCAAATTAGATTCGAATGGTTATCCTTTAAAAAATGATATTAATGAATCAATCATTAATCCGAATTATGCAAGGATAGGAGATTATTTAAGAGACGAATATTCAAACTTAGTATATGATTCTAGAGGATCTAATATTAAGGTAGTCAAAATAAATACAGAAGGTATAAAAGTAGAAGGTAATTATTTAGTAGACGCAGATAATTATTTGATATATGATTCTACTGGTAATAAAGTATTATCAAATGAAATAGATAAAATAGGTATTGTTACCAATTGCACACCTGATATTCAGTTAGATTCCAATGGTTATGCCAAGAAATCTGCTAATAATAAATTGATATATAACCCAGGTATGTATGTATTAAATGAAAATGGAGAAATAGTATTAGACCAGTATGGTAATAAAATAATAAACACACAATACAACTCTAGTAATCAAAATAATTCAATAAATGATTATATACAATATGATAATAACCCGGATAATTTTCCGGAATATCATGCAAGTGAACAAGAGATAAAGGCAGATTCAGATTATACAGAATTCAAAAATGGAGATATATATGTGCGTGATCGAACTGGAAATGTAGTTGTATTACCTGGTCCAAACGTTCAGGGTAGTACATTATATTATCAACCCGGTTATTTTCAATTCAGTTCATCATCTTATGTTCCAAATTATGAAGATAGTGTATATTTAAGTAAAACAACAGGTCTTTCTTCGAGTTCAATTATAAATCCTCCTTATAATTTAGGCGGAATTTGTAATCAATACAAAGATCAACCATTATTATTAGAAGAAGCTTGTCAAAAACTAAATGGAAATGTTTGTGCATCTACATCTTGTTGTGTTTTATTAGGTGGTTCTAAATGCGTTAGTGGTAATGAACGTGGTCCTTCAGTAAAATCGAATTTTAGTGATATATTTATTCCAAATCGCGATTATTACTATTATCAAGGAAAATGTTACGGCAATTGTCAATAATCTTTCAATACAAATCCCTTAGTTGTTTTTTTTTTGACTAATGTTTTTTTTTCAGAATGTAATTTATCATGACATTTTTCACAAACAGATACCAAATTAGCTTTATGGTTTTTATGAAATGTCCCAATATATCCATTTACGTCCGCATCTTTCTGTGGACTTAAATGATGTGTTTCCTCTCCCATTTTTTCACCACATACTTCACATAGCCCCCTTATTTTATCTGTATTATAAACGCTATGTGGGTTTGATAATTCACCTCGGGAATCAGGATAGTATTTATTTCGGATCGAATATGCTAAATCTAAAAAGTCTTTGTCTAAATACAGCGATTTACAAACTTCTAAACCATAAATACGTGGTCCTGAACCGTCTTTTAATTTACGATCATATACCAAACAATCATTTTCTCTATCATAAAAAACAGACATATGTTTCATAACAAGTTTTGAAAGTTCTCGAATTTCAACGTAATTAACTATTTCATGAAAGTGGGTTGCAAAAATATAAGAAGACCCCTTTTCATTCAAATTTATAAGACCTGCTACAAAAATACTCAAGGCACTTTCAGTTTCTGTTCCTGAACATAATTCATCACCTAATATCAAACTATTTTCATCCGCCATCTTCAAAATGATACGTAATTCGCTCATTTCTACTGCAAACGTAGAGAGCCCTTTAAATAAATTATCATTTCCTAATATTCTAGAAAAAATTGCAGTATATGGTTTATATATAAATTGAGAACATGGAACATACATTCCGGATTGTGCCATAATAATGGCCACACCTAATGCGCGTATAAAACTAGTTTTACCTACTGCATTAGTCCCATATAATAAAATTCCATCTTTAGACTGTTCATCCGATTTTCCCAAACAAATATCATTTGTTACATAAATTTCATTTTGTTGAATATGTTCAATCAAACAATGTCGAAGTTCCCGTGCATCAACAAAAGATTTATCCGCATTTTCGATAACTGGACAACAATAGTTATAATTTTTGGCAATATATGTTTTTGATTGTAAAACATCGACTTTTGAAACAAAATATGCAAGGTTCTCCAATTCAATATAAAAATACTGTTCTATTTTGCCCAATATATCAATATATACTTTTCCTATCAGTGTATTCATTGTATCTTTATAATTCAATAAATTCTTACATATTGTATCTAATTCTATAAATGAAATATCGACCGAACTTGATGACGGTTTCACAAATTTTACTTCTTTCAATGGAATTTTCAATGTTTCATCAATAACTACATAACCTTTTTCTATATTACCGTATTTTTTCTTACCAGATAATTCTGATTCAATTCCTTTTTTCAATAATTGAGAACGTTTCGACGTAATTTGTAAACATACACCAGATTTTTCGGTTTCATGAATTTTTACATAATCTGTATCTGGAGAATTTTCTTGTGTTTGTATCAACCCATTGAAATATTGTCTTATTTTATTAAATTTATCTTGATTTTCATTGTATTTGGTAACAACATCATCTAATTCTGAAGAAATACCTGGTTGAATTATATTTACATCAAAATTAGTAATAGAAGAAATATTTTTACATAAATCAATCACTAAATTTTTATCAAAGAATTCAATGATATTATCACATGAATTATTGATATAATATGGGTCTTTTTGATAAAGGTTCTCGAAATCATTACATAAATATTGAGATACGTCTGGTAATTCATATAAACAATTATTTATTTGTTTAATGTTCTCGATACTTTTATATAAATGTGCAATCGACGATGGAAATATATTTTTTATAACTATTTGTCTAGATATTTTTTCAATATCGCGTATTTGACCAAGTTGTTTACGAAAAATATCAACCAGATAATACTCATTTATGAATACATCGATCATTTTATATTCCATGGTAAGCCAATCTTCATCAAATTTTGGATTTAATAATTGATATTGAAACCTACGTTTTCCCATAGAAGAACAACATTTATTTAAAAACGATAAAACGCATGATAATTGTCCGTTTTTTGATACAGAATTCATATCATGAATAATATTCAATTGTGAAAGTGTATGATTAGCTAATATCATCCTAGTCGATGTATTATTGAATTCAGGAATAGCGATTTTGCGAACTAATTGTGAGTTATGTTCTTGAACAAAGTTCAATAAATAACAAAATGATTGTGTTGCCATAATATACGTTTGAAATTCACTACATAAATCATATGCTTCTTCGCCGAAAAAATTAGTTAATATCTGTTTAGTATACTTTTGATTTGAACAACGTTGAACTTTTTCTATTTCTGTTTTATTATCTACGTTTTTCGTATTTACCAAATGAATGATTTGAGATTGTATACCGATCATTTGTATGATTGAATTAATATCTTTAGATTCAAATGCACTTATTATTATGACTTCACTAGGACAATATATAGATACATAACGTTCCAATTCATCGAAAGTAGTTATATTCATATAAAAGCTAGTTTCATGTTGAAACATAGAGGATTTTCCTGTAAAAATATTGATAACGGAAACACCGTATACTATTATATCACGAGAACCATTTGATAATTGTTTGAATGTTTCTAACCAAATACACATTATATAATTTGTAATTCTTGGAGAACTATCATTATCGCAAGATATAAATGTACCAGATGAATGTACTTTATTCAATTTACGTATTACTTCTTTTCCATTTTTTTCTTGAACAAAAACTGGAACTGTATATCCATTTTCAGTCAATATTACCAAATATTTTTCCAAAGTAAAGTCTCGAAAACCAGCCATTACAATTTGACCACCACCATATGATATTTTTTTTTCAGATATATTAAGTTGACATACATTCGAGAAGTCTTCTATGATGCTTTCTATTATATTATTATCAGTCATTTTTATTCCATACACTTCAAAAAAAGCACCAACTTGCATAAGAACCACTGTTTTCAAACCATATTGCTTTTGATATGTTTTTGTTTGATTAAAATATTCATAGTATATACCAGTTTCTGGATCTTTTGATACGGATGTTTTTTTTGATTTTGACATAGATAGTATTATGAAAAACTATTTATATATTTTATAAAAATATATAAACCAGCTAAACATGTAAGTTTCAAATACAAATATTGATAACATTATCGTCCAAAACATCATTTTTCATATTCTTATGCAAGTCTTTCAAAATGTTCTCATAAGACTCCATAAATTCATGAACATTCATAGATTTTTTGAATTTTTCACCAACCGTTTTTTTATATTCATCGATTTTCACGGGATTTATCGTAAGGTATTTTACTAAATTTATATATTGATTTGTATCATCACATACTAATTCATCCAAACCTGCATTTATCAAGAGAGAACTACTTACATTATGAGCATGATAATTTTTATGATACAATGTTACAACTGGAATAGAATTATATAATGCATTACATGTTGTTGTAGTTCCACTATATGGAAATGTATCTAACACAAGATCTACCATAGAAAATAATTTATTATATCCATCGTTATCGACCTTAGTAATCATTATCAATCGATCTTTACTGACATTTAATTTTTTCATATAATAAGATTGTCTTTCTATTAAATCATCATAAGCTATTAATTTTATTAATAATTTCGTATTTGGGCATATTTCTAATATTTTTTTCCATGTTTCTAGTAATTGTTTCGAATTTTTTTTCTCATTATTAACGGAACCCAAAATAATAGTATCTTTCGTTTTTCTAGGGACAACTGGATGTTCTTGATTGATCGAATCATAAAGTAAAAAACATTTAGGCATTTTTATTAGGGTTTCTGAATATTTCTGTACAGAATCAATATTATCGGCGATTTTATCAGTTATTCTATAGTGTATTGATTTCAATCCAGTTGTATTTGGATATCCCAAATAAGAAATTTGTATAGGGGATGGATTCAAAGAAAATATATCTAATCTATTATTTTCAGTATATCCATTTAAATCAAATAATATATCAATTTCAAAACTATATATTAATTCTGCAGCTTCTTCGGTTGATAAATTATAAATACTATGTTCATACAATTTCAAATCAGAAAATTTTTCCCATATAAATTTTTGATTATAAAATATATAAATATCAAAATGTTCTCGATTATGATTTTTTAAAATTGGTAAAATAAAATTAGAAACCGCATGGCTTGAAAAATCACTGGAAATGTAGCCTATACGAATCTTTTTATGAGTTTTATTAAAAATATATGTTGTTTTATTTGGATATAAATCGTTTATTTGTAAAGCTTTAATATAATGTATATTCAAATCATGATATATATAATCTTCAAGTGCTAATAAATTCGATATTCCAGATAATTTCAATTTATTTTTCAAATCAAATTTTTTTGACATTTCAAATGCTTTTTCACTATAAATAATTGATTTATCATAATCACCCAAGTAAGTAAACATATGTCCTACATTCAAATAATTTGAAAATTTCCATTCTTTATCATGATATGTAATTGCAGGTATTTTAGATTTTTCTTTAATAATATATAATAAATATTTCAATAAATCTTTGAAATAATATTCCTTATATTTACAATTTACAAAAACAGTTAATAAACGAACATCTTTTAGATAATCTCCAAAAGGAGTTTTTTCATTCAAATCAAGTACTTTTCTAGAATTACCAAATTCATGTAATAAATCACAATAATCTATCAAGTTTTCAATATTATATGGGTTTATTTCATAAGATTTTTGAAAAAATGGAAATGATTTATGAGGATTTATTTTTTTTAAAGAATACCCCATATAATAATAAAATGCAGGTTCATTAGGATATATTTCAATAAGTTTAGACAAAACACTTTCTTTTATAGATATATCATTTGTCGCATTATAAATGTCCATTCCTTTATTTATAAATTGTTGCATCATATTATTATCAATTGAATTTGCTTTTATTTTTTCATATAATATAAAAAAATCATTCATTATATATTATATTTTATATACTTTAATATATTTATATAATATATAATGGATAACACAAATCCTATTGATCTAACAGAATTAGTTATTAATAATATATATAAAATAACAACAAAAAAAGGTACAATTTTAGCAAAATTTGTAGGAAGGAACAAAAATGAAGGTCTACATTTTGTTTTAAACGCAAATAAACATACAGTAGTATTGAAGGTTTCTGAAATTCAAAATATCTATGAACAATAAAATATAATACTATTATCAAATTATTATATTTTAATAACTTCATCAAATAAATCATGTACGTCTCTATCATGCGTTATTATTATGATACTTTTTTTATATTTCTTGAAATCACGTATCAATTCTAAAAGCTCGCTCTTTAATTCTGGATCAAGAGCATTCGTTGGTTCATCCAATATCAATATTTTCGATGGATTGATGAGTCCACCAATAATATTAATAATCTGTCGTTGACCACCTGATAAATTTTCACCCAAAGCACCAGATCGTTGATTATAAATATCAACGTTTTTATACAATTCATTAATTTTTTTATATTGCATTATTTGTTTTAAATATGCATTACATGTATCGAGATCAAGACAACCATATAACATATTATCTATTACTTTTTTATCAAATAATTTTGAATTTTGATTTACATAAGTAATATTTTTACGAATATAATCAGGATCAATGGTGTCTATATTTTGGCCATCTATATAAATATTTCCATTTTTTGGTTTATATAATTTAAGAACTAGTTTCATGAAAGTAGATTTACCTCTACCGGATAAACCGACAACACCTATGATTTTATTATCAATATCCAATGATAAATTCAAATTTTCAAATAATAATTTATCACTCGATTGATATCCAAATGATACTTTTTCAAAATGTATTTTATTGAATTCTAAATTTACCTTTTTGTATTGTTTTTCATTTTGTTTCAATATATCATACGAATTTTCCATATTTTTGAAATGTACGAGAACAGAATCAGATCTTCCCAAAAATTCTATAAAATCGGGTATTTGTTGTATAATAGTTATCATTTTATCTCTATAAAGCAATATAATAGTAAAAAATGCTACAAAAATAGTAAAATCAATTTGTTTGTCAAAATACAAGTAAATCAAATAACCAATGGATAAAAATATAATAATAAAAACAATACAATTCATCACTGTTCCATGAAAACTAGTTATTGAATAAAAATCAAACGCTTTGTTTATGCTCTTATTCGTTTTATCCGAAAAAACTTCTATTTCATTAACAGTTTGTCCTCTATAAATAATTTTATCAATATTATTTAATATTTCTTGTAAATAGGATTCTGTGTCGTTAACATGTTTCTCATAATCTTCGTTATATACTAACATATTTTCCCAATTCAAATATAAATAAATCAATAATAATATATTACCAATAATAAAAGAAACTCCAAATATAGTATTTTTCAACAAAAAATAAGATGAAATTATTATTAAAAATGTTATATTTGGCAACAAATATGTAATCATATCATTAAATACCATAAAACAAACAGAAGAAATTCGATTTATCGGAGAATTTAATTTTGTAAAATTGATTTCACTGAAATTTTCGTTGTTTACTATCAACATAGCTTTGACGAGTTGATGTCTCATCCATTGGCGAAGTTTTGTCAAAAGCTTATTTTGAAAATATTTATAATAATTATATAATAATATATATGCTATTGATATAAATACAAAATACTTGAAAAAATCATAAACTAATATTTTTTTATTTTTATGAATTAAATCTATTATTTTTGCAGTTATGTATGAAATACCATTTGTTTGAATAATATTGATAATAAAACTTGTAAAAACCATTAAAAATGTATTAACATATTCTTCATAAAAAAAATGTTGTAATAAATTATATACAATATTCATTATATATAATTAGCTAAAATATATTTTTGTTAGCTTATTATGCAGTCACTATTATACAACTCTATATTTGTAATTACAATATTATGTTAATAATTTAATATCATTTGGAACAACTCCATTAATATAATAATAATAACTTTGATCAGTATCATATACACGAAACGTGCTATTATCAACAAACAGATAAGATGTATAACTATTTATATTATTTAAAAATCCATTTACTATGTTCGTATATGAATGTACATAAATAATAGTAATAACTTCTCTATTATTAATTGGATTGCCTTTACTATCATTAGCAAATATAGTGCCTTCAACATTAGTATAAATATTTATATATACAGGAAGACCTATATTTAATACAAAATTTATATCATCTATAACATTTTCAATTTCGTTATCAGATAAATGTGGTTGGTTAACATGGTTCATTAAATGATGTGCATATTTGTTATATACTACATCAGTATGAACGTGAAAATCTTTTTTCATTATATATATTAAAAAGATTTTGTCTAAATAATAAAAAATTGACTGCAGATTACAAGTGTAATTACAACAATATAAATTCAATAATATAAATATATATTATCAAAAATATATATTTACATAATTTATATAAAGAACCAATGGTCCAAGATATGGAAGATTATGGACAATTTATAGAAATAGATATAATAATTGATTCGAATAATAAAAAAAACGATGATATTATTATACCAAACAATATTTTAAAAAAAACAAAAGAGAATCCATATATCATTATATTTGTAAATGGCGTATGTTTTATTATAGTATGTACTATGTACTATTTTCTATAATATTCTATAATATTTATGTATCACCTCCATTAAAATAATTATACAAAAGATTATCTGGATTATGGTTTTGAACCTCTCCACATATCATAACTGCACTTTCGTACATTTTACGTAAAACATCACTTGGTGCTGTCGAACCTATTTTTATAAAGCCTCTTTTCATAAGATATGATTTTACTTCTTGAATAGGTACTTGTTTTAATAATTGTTTTTTTGTACTAATATTATTACGTATAGTTTTATTGGATACTAACACAGAAACTTTCGGTAATACTTTTGATTTACCAATTTTATATGTACGTCGTTTTGTTTTTTTTTGTTTCATCTTTTTAGGTTTCATCTTTTTTTTCATTTCTTGTAATTTAATAGCAGTCTGATTCATTTGTTTAACACGATCTATTGCTTCGTTTATCTTATTTTCTACATGTTGTGAATTATTGCCACCGGTTTGATTAGATTCTAATGATTGTATACTTGTAGTGGGTTGTTTATTTTTATTTGCATTTGTATTGATAGTATTCATGTTACCACCAATAGTAATAATAGGTTGTTGAATATTTTTTCTTGTTTGATTCATATAATTTCTATAGGTAGGTAATGTACCATTTTTCAAACAACCATATTGTGGCGGTTGTAATATATTCAATTTCATAGAAGGAACATTAGTAATATTTGTAGTAATAATATCATTCAATGGTGCTAATGTATCTAAGCTTGGTGAAAATAACATAGAAGTGGGGTTGTTGTTTGGATAATTTTTCAGAGTGTGATTTTTTAAATTTTGTTCCACTTTATTTTTTTCTGTCAAGTTCTCTAAAAATGCTTTTGCTTCTTGAAATTCTTTATTAAAATTATTATCAACTGGCGTGGTTTTAGTTGGTTTATTATCTTCAAATAATTTTTTATATCGATCTTCTTGATGTTGACGTATCATTTTTAAAATAGACCTTTTTTTAAGAGTATCATCCTTCGTTTTAGCTGCGCTAGTTTTTATTTTGATTTCACTAGTATTTTTTGCGCGTTTTTTTCTAGTTGTATTATTGGAAAATGAAAATAATTCTGGATTTATTGTTAAAGTTTTTTTATCATTCATATGTAGTATTATATTATAAAATGTTTTATATTATATCTACACATATGGAAAAGAATAATATTACAAAATATATAAATTCCTAAATTTATATATTGACTAATTACTAAATATAAATACTATTCATAAAAATACATTCTTTTTTCGTTTTTTTATTTTTCATAAATACATCATATCCATTTTTTATATCATCAAAACTAATAATCTTACGTAATTCTTTGTTTTTCATATAAATACGTCTTCCATGTGTAATTTTTACATAAGTTAACAAAAGTTCCATATCACGACCAAAATGTTTGAAAGATGTTTTATTATCTTCAAACCATTTTTGAAGCTTTACATCATCTACTTCTAATGACCATTCTATATCATTAATTTTTTTCTTAAAAATTTCCATCAATTCTTTTGATGAATACTCTTCCATAGTAAATCGCCAAATAAATCTAGATTCTAATCCTTTATTTACCTTAAAAAAAGTTTCATTCAATTCGTCCTCATAACCTGCTATAATAACCATTAGATCATTTTTATGATCACTCAATGCTTCACATAACGTATCTAAACATTCTTTTGAATAACTATCTTCTCGATCACCACTCGCTAAAGAATATGCTTCATCAATAAATAAAACGCCTCCCAAACATTCATCGATTATTTTTTTAGTTTTTATCGCGGTCTGTCCTAAATAACCAGCTATTAATTCACTTCGTGTAGCCTTTTTGAATACATTTTTTTTCAATATACCTAGTTTTGAATACATCCTACCTATTATTTTTGCGATTTCTGTTTTACCAGTTCCAGGTGGACCATATAACACTGTATGTTTGAAATCACCTGTTTCTTTTTCTTTACCTAAATGTAATTCTTGAACAAAATATATTAATTGATCCAAAATAGATTTTTTCATAGTTTGAATGCCAATCATATTATTTAATTCTATCAATTCTTCTTTGATATTATGTAATGATTTCAAATCAATATTATATTCAATATCATCTTGATATTCGTTGTTTTTTATGATAGAAAGAATATCATCCAAACTATTTATTGAGACATCAATTAAATGTGTTTTTGTTTTTGTTTTTGTTTTTATTATTTGTTCTTCATTGTTTAGTAGTATAATATTTGCTTCGTGTTCCTTCTGCCAAATTGAATATTGGTTTGGAAAAAAAGAAAAATGAAAATTATCATTGGTTTTATTCCAAATAGAAGAATTATGCATTGAATAAAAACTATTATCAGAAATGTCTGTATTGCATTTTTTGATGGCATAATTATATTCGTATCGTTTACCTGAAAAACTTGGATCTGTTAGTTTTTGTTCATGTATATTGTTTTCTATTGCAGTATTCAAAATAGTATATTCTAAATAATTACACTGCATTTTTTTATGATATGAATCTAAAAAATCAATAAACCGAGTTGATTTTTTATTAGTCATTTTCTATATAAATAATTATGTATTTATCTTAGTTTTTATAAATATATATACGTAAAAATATTTATAAATAAAACAAATTAAAAAATTGAATTTATAATATAATTAACAATCGATTATAAATATAATCGAAAATGTTGAGCTACGAAACAAAATCCAATAAAACTGATCAGAAATTAAAAATAAAAGCACCCAAAAAATCCGTTGTATCGAATGTAGAAACTACATTCATAAAAGAAACAATCGAAATCGAGGAAAAAATAAAGAAACAACTGGAAGATAATGAAAAGATGTCAGATAATGAAAAGATGTCAGATAATGAAAAAAAATTATTAGAACATTTGGGAAAATATATTGAAGAACCATATCATATTATTGAATCTTATTTTGAAGGTCAACATCTCGAACGATTAGTTCGTCATCAAATTGAATCATATAATCATTTTGTAAATTATCAAATATTACGTACTATACAAATGTTTAATCCTGTAACTATTCGCTCTGAAAATGATTTCGTAATAGAAAAAGATAAATATTTTTTAGAAGTATTCATATCATTTACTAATTTTAAACTATATCCGCCACAAATACATGAAAATAATGGAGCAACGAAAATAATGTTACCACAAGAAGCTAAATTACGTAACTTTACATATGCTTCTACTATGACTGTAGATGTTAATATAAAATATGTCATCCGTAATACTGAAAATATGGATGTACCGAAAACAATTGAAAAAACATTACCAAAAATAAATATTGGTAAATTACCAATTATGTTAAAATCATCTATTTGTGTTTTGAAACAAAACGGACATATTAATCCTTTATATACAGGTGAATGTTCTATGGATTGTGGTGGTTATTTTATTATAAAAGGATCTGAAAAAACTGTATTAGGTCAAGAACGTGCAGCAGAGAATCGAGTATATTGTTTTGATGGCAAAAATACTGCAAAATGGGATTGGTTTGCTGAAATTAAATCTGTTCCTGATTTCAAATGTATTTCACCGAAACAAATTGAAATGATGATTTCTAGTAAAAATAATGGTTTTGGTAATGGAATATTTGTTTCTATCCCTCGTATTAAACAACCTATAGAATTATTTGTTTTATATAGAGCTTTGGGTGTTGAAAGTGATAAGGATATTGCAAAATATATTTTATTAGATATTGAAGATGAAAAACAAGAAGATTTATTGAAATGTTTACAAGCATCTATGATTGATTCTAATAAATATATGACACAAGAAGACGCTATAAAACATATAACTAGTTTTGTTGCATATACTCCACTAAATATGGATAAAGAAACTGGTATGCGTAAAAAACGTGAATTCACCATAGAAGTTTTGGATAGTGATCTTTTCCCACATTGTCAAACACTTCAACAAAAATTGTATTTATTAGGGTATATGGCTAAAAAACTTATTCAAACTAGTTTGGGTCATTTACCACCAGACGACCGTGATTCATACGTCAATAAACGTATTGAACTCACTGGAACACTCCTTAATAATTTATTCAGAAACTATTTCAATAAATTAGTAAAAGAAATGCAGAAACAGATTGTTCGTGAAATAAATACTGGATCATGGCGTTCAAAGGAGGATTATGAAAATATTGTTAATATGACGAATATTTATAAAATAATGAAATCTACTACGATTGAAAATGGTATCAATCGTGCATTAGCTACTGGCGATTTTAGTATCAAACAATCAAATAGTAGTAAAGTCGGTGTTGCACAAGTATTGAATAGGTTGACTTATGTAGCTAGTCTTAGTCATTCTAGACGTATTAATACACCATTGGAAAAAAGTGGTGAATTGATTGCACCTAGAAAATTACATAACACGACGTTCGGCTTCTTATGTCCTGCGGAAACTCCAGAGGGCCAGTCGATTGGTGTAGTCAAGAACATCAGTTATATGGCACATATTACTATTCCTACCAATAGTAGTTCTTTGTACGAATATGTTAAACCATTTTTGGTAAGTGTCAATGATACAAATTCAGAAAATCTTTATAAAAAAGTCAAAGTATTTGTCAATGGTTGTTGGTTAGGAGTTACAGAAACACCCATTGAACTATACAGCGATATGAAAGACAAAAAGTACAAGGGCATTATTAATATTTATACGTCTGTTATATTTGATTTTAAAATGCTAGAAATACGTATTTGTAATGATGGAGGAAGACTCACTCGGCCGGTTTTAAAAGTAAAAAATAATCGTGCAATTATAGACAGAGATGTTATTGATAGATTAATATCAAAGGAATTATCATGGAATGATTTACTAACAAATTGTAAATTGAATGAATCGGTTATCGAATACATCGATCCAGAAGAACAAAACTTGGCAATGATTGCTATGAAGTGTAAACATGGTTATTTACAGGACGTCAATCATATTTTCAATTATACTCATTGTGAAATCCATCCTAGTACAATTTTCGGTGTTTTGGCTTCTTGTATTCCTTTCCCGGAACATAATCAAGCACCTAGAAATACGTACCAATGCGCCATGGGAAAGCAAGCTATGGGAGTCTATGCAACAAACTACGATAAAAGAATGGACAAAACCGCCTATGTATTGAATTATCCGAGTAGACCTCTCGTCGACACACGTCTCATGAATATGATTTATTTAAATCGCATTCCATCTGGAACGCAAATTCATGTAGCAATTATGACACATACTGGATATAATCAAGAAGATAGTGTCCTAGTCAACAAAGGATCATTAGATCGTGGCTTGTTCTTAGCAACAATTTATCACACAGAAAAAGACGAAGATAAAAACATCATTCGTGATGAAATTATTCGTTGTAAACCAGACCCAACAAAGACCAAGGGTATCAAATTCGGTAATTACGATAAATTAGATGCTAATGGTTTTATTCCAGAAAACGAATTAGTTGAAAATCGTGATGTTATTATTGCAAAGACAATCCCAATCAAAGAAAATCGTAATGACCCCACAAAAACAGTAAAATTCGAGGACCAAAGTAAGACTTTCAGAACAACTGAAGAAACCTATATTGATAAGAACTATACTGGTAGAAATGGTGATGGATATAATTTTGCCAAAGTCCGTGTACGCGTTTTAAGAAAGCCAGTCCTTGGTGATAAGTTTTCAAGTCGCCATGGGCAAAAAGGTACTTGTGGTAATATTATTCAAGAATGTGACATGCCATTCACTAAAAACGGTCTACGACCAGATATCATTATAAATCCTCATGCTATTCCATCTAGAATGACTATTGCGCAATTAAAAGAAACCTTGCTTGGTAAAGTACTTTTAGAATTAGGCATGTTCGGTGATGGAACTAGCTTTGGTAATTTGGATGTAAAGACTATTTGTAGCGAACTTTTAAAATTAGGATATGAAAGCTATGGTAACGAAGTCATGTATAATGGTTTGACTGGTGAACAATTAGAAACTAGTATATTTATTGGTCCAGTCTTTTATCAAAGATTAAAACATATGGTGAATGATAAGCAACATAGTAGATCTATCGGGCCGATGGTAAATCTTACAAGACAACCAGCTGAAGGAAGAAGTCGTGATGGTGGTTTCCGTATTGGTGAAATGGAACGTGATGTAATGATTGCACATGGAGCATCCAGATTCTGTCGTGAACGTCTATATGATGTATCTGATAAATACAGTGTATATGTTTGTAAGAAATGTGGTATGATTGCAGCATACAACGAAGGTAATAAAAAATATAATGATTTTACAATTCATTTATGTAAAACATGCGATAATAAAACTGATTTCGCATTAGTAGATATTCCTTATGCTTATAAGTTGATGGCACAAGAATTACAAACAATCAATGTTGTACCACGTATTATTACTGAATAATATATATTTACAATAAAAAATATTGATTTTTTTATGGATTTGTTATTGTATAAAATTATCTAACTATATTATAACCTATAAAATGACAATTCTAAAAAAAGAAAAAAAAGGCAATCTTACAATATATACTGTAGGAAAAGATTATGATGATGCAAAAATGGAAAAAAAAATGAATAAATTATTAAAGCGCGATGACATCAAAGATATTATTGACCATGATGCGGATGTTTTTACAGAAGAAGGTAAACTATTATTAAGATTTAGAAAAAACGCTCTTACAGATACAAATACTCAAAAATTCTATGAAAACATTATACAATTTGCCAAAAACGTTTCTTCAAACCGTGGCAATGCTACTGGAAGTAAAAATAGATCACTTTGGACAAATCCAAAAGTAATGTCGAATATATTCGGTTATTTTGATCGTTGGTCACCTAGTCAAAAAATAATTTTCAAAAAATTATGTAAAAAACCAGCAGTAGATGTTCGTGAATGCAGATTCAATATGGATTATCCAGAAAAATATAAAGAAACTATACCACTTATAAAAGAAGTCGATGAATTATACAAAAAACTTACACCTGACCAATATGCAAACCAATACAAAAAAGCAAAACAAACACATTTCAAAATACCAGGAACTAGTTTTACTACAGTAACAACAAATGTTAATTATCAAACATCGGTACATACTGATAAAGGTGACGACGATGAAGGGTTTGGTAATTTGGCTGTAATTGAACAAGGCAAATACAGTGGTGCAGAAACTTGTTTCCCACAATATGGAATAGGCATAGATGTTAGAAATCGTGATATATTATTTATGGATGTTCATCAACCACATGCAAATTTACCAATGATAAAAGAAGACAAGGACGCGATACGTTTATCTATTGTATGTTATTTAAGAAAAAATGTATGGTTGAGAACAATGAATAAAACAAAAAAATTCTATGAATGTCATAGAAAAACTATGAAAAAAATGAGAACAAAACAATAATGATATATATTTTACACCGTTGAAGAATTATCAGCATAGCGGATGAAAATGGCTATAAATGATTATCTAATTCATCAATACTAATTCCCATATCTAAATATTTTTGAATTTTTGATGGATGCATTGTTTTTTGTATGAGTTGTTCCTTGTAAATATTACAACGCGTTTTTATTTTTTCATAATCATAATCAAGCATACTTGGCACGCGTACTAACATACCCAAATCAATTTTATATGGATTTTTTTCTAATAAATGGATAGCATTTGGATTTCTGGTTAATCGCCACCAACAATCAGCTGTTAAGTTATCCAGATTTTGTTCCAACAAATCAATAGCATTTGGATTATCTACTAAAGCACTCCAATCAATATTGTCTGGATTTTGTTTTAATAATTGGATAGCATCTGGATTTGGATTATATGATAAATGTCTCCAATTAATTCTGTCTGGATTTTTTTTCAACAAATCAATAGCATCTGGATTTGGATTTTCTGATAAAAACACCCAATCAATATTATCTGGATTTTGTTTCAATAAATCCATAGCGTTTGGATTTTGCGATAAACCAGGCCAATTTATTTCATCTGGATTTTTTTTCAACAAATCAATAGCATCTGGATTTGGATTTTGTGATAAACCACGCCAATTAATTTTATCTGGATTTTTTTTCAACAAATCAATAGCATCTGGATTTGGGTTCAATGCGAACCAATACCAATAAATTTTATCAGGATTTTTTTCTAATAAATATATAGCAATTGGATTTGGATTTAATGATAAATTGTTCCAAATATTATCATCTTTACTATTTTCAATAACAATCCAGCGGTTTATTATGTACATCTTTGATAAAAGTTTTGTTGTATTTTGCTGATAATGAATTGTTTATAAAATTAATTCAATTTTTTAAATGACCGTTTTGTACCAGTGAAGATTTGAAACCGCACCCTACACGTTGTTATGGTTCAAACTGTAACTGGTAACTTACTTGAAGTTTCGTCCGCTTTACGGATTGAAATCTTCAATAGTGTAAATGAGAAAAGGTGTGTTAGACTTTGGTGTAATTTATTATACATGATAAATATATATAATAAATTATTTGTTTTTTTGTGTCTTGTTTTTTTGTGTCTTGTTTTTCTTAGTAACATTTTGCGAAACATTATGATTGGAAAGAATTTTTTTAAGTCTAAATTCGGTCATACCATTTTTTTTTGTAGAAATTTCACCATACTCAGGATAAGTTTTCTTTAAAAGTTTGGATGCTTCTAACATAGGTTTCAAACGAGCCTCAAATGTACCTAATCCTCCCGATTTACCATAATATTTTGTTTCAAACCCGATTTTATTAAAACGTAATACTATCCCATCTTCTATAAAATATTTGATGGTTCTTTCAACATCTTCTTTTTGACCATTTTCCTTTGTCAATGTCAATTGTATAGATTTCAAATTAGGACGATTTATAATACCATAAAAAGCACCCACTATATAATTCAAACAAGTACTCAATTCATCACGTGCTTTACGAAAAAAAGGATTGAATACGGGATATACTCCCCACATAAATGATTTCATTTTCTTACACTCTTTAAATGCATATTTGAAAAAGAAATCGAGGGATTTGCCTTTGAATATCTTCGACATTGATAGATCAATACTACCTACATCATCGTCAAAAAATACAATATGTTTTCCTTCTGGCCACTCTTCCATAATAAATTGTCTTTGTGGAACTAAACCTTTTATTCCTACGACTAATTTATTATATAGTTTCTTATCAAGTACTTTTTCATATTCGATTTCTTCTTCTTTATTTGCTAAATAAACGTATATTTTACTAGATGGAATATTCATTTTTTTCAATGTTTTTAGCGTTTTTTCATTACATATTTGAGAACGTTTATATGATGGAATACAAACAACATAATCTGTCATTATTAATTGCTTTATATATATGTATATTTTTATTCAAAAATAGTATTAATATTTCTTAGTAAATAAATAGTATTTTTTACTTTTTCGATATCAATAATAATACCAGGTTTATCAAATTTTGTATCGATTATTAGCTGTCTTAACGATGAAATATCTGCCTGTATATTTCCGGATATTTTGATAACCATATCAGGAAAATATGAATCGATATTACGACAACCCATATAAATAGGTATAGTATTTGCTAATAACGGATTCATTATTTTTTCACTAAAATAATGATTTGTTTTACAATTTTCTATACAAATATGGTATTGATAATCATTATAGGGTTCACCTTCTACAAATTCGCCTCTAATACGTGGATCATTCAAATGTTTATAAAATTTACACCCTCGACCATATATATCAATTGGTAAGTTTGTTTGTAAAATTTTTTGTACAAGCTCATGTCTATATATATGTCCTTCTAGTGAAGCTTTGTCACTAATCATCATAGACATTATTTTTGTTTTTATTGGTAATTGTTTTAATGGAGGATTATGCCACATATATGAGAACCCTTCAATAAACGGTTCTGGTAACCCCATCGTATCACCTATAAAATATTTTCCGATGTATTTGATCGCATATTTAACAAATTCTTCTGTCAATCCCAAATATACATATGGTTCAAATGCTAATCCTATAACATTTTGTTTAGGTATATGAGATGGTATATCTGGCATTGCCGTATTTAAAATGAGAACATGGGTATAATCATCGCCGTTTGTTATATATATTTCTTTATCTATACCATAGTTTGATAACGATGGTGCTTCACATAATCTTTCATATATATCTTTACACTTGGATGAATCTCCAAAACTGGAAAAAATGCGAATACGATACATAAATAATAAAAATATGTAAAAATCTCTATATAAATTTAGAATATAAATATATTGATTATATTCTATATTATGGATGATAATACATCAAAAGTAAATGATAATAGTGAAATAAACGATATACGAACACCCGCTCAATTAAAAGGTATATCTTTCTCAAAATATAAAAAATCCGATGTTAGAAAACAGCTTATTGAGAACATGAAAAAGGGTAAATTAGAACCTGCTTGTTATTGGAGCGCTGAATTGGTTTGCGCAGGGCATTATATGGAATTATGGGAAATTATTCTTCATTATGTTGGTAAACATATACATCTAGGTAATCCGAAAATCGTAGTATATTTAGAAAAACGGTTTGAAATATTCCGTAATATAATTTCACAAGGACAATATTTGAATGAATTACAATTACGTAATAATCCAACTATTCGAAAACTATTTGCAGAAATAGTGAGTACACTTACATTATCAAATAAAAAACATAGTTTCGAACCAATCAAAATAAATCGTGAGGAAGAATTTGACATGACACAAATGCCTGAACGTCTAAAAGCACCGAATATTCATTACGTAGATTCTATTTTTCAAAAAGAAGATCCGAAAGAGCTTTTTATAGCTATGAACGAATTTGCATATAATATTTCAAATGATAAAACAAGCATGGTCGGTGCTAGTTATTGGATAGAATGGACAATCGATTTCGAAGCAATATGTAAAAAACGAAAAACAAATATTATTTGCCAAGCTAGATCATTTGTAAATGTAGAAAAAAAATATAGAAATGATACCATATGGATACTGTGGGATATACTTTTTCATTATTCCAGTCTAACTAATAATCAATATATTGACATATTAATGAAATCTATTTTCAATATATTTTGTATCAAATATACAACTGCTTCTTGTAAAAAACGAAGATACTTACTATATTTTGCTGTTGCACTTTTGACAGAACCTGTTCAGTCTAATATTGAAGTTATGAATAATAAACCTTTGATTCAATCAATAATCGATAAAATTAATTCAATATACAAACAAATCAAAAAAACCGAAGATAGTCCAAATACTGAATATTTATTTGCCAATTTACAAACAGAAAATGCTTTTGAGAAATCAATGCGTAAAATGGAATTAGTGAATTCAATGGATATATTCAATACAAAAAAATAGACCAGCGAATATTTCAAATGTATAAATATAATTTATACATATATCCAAGAATTTATGGTTTCATCTTCATAATACTGTATATATTTTCCATTTCTTACCTGATATATATTATCTTGAAATGTTACACCTGAGCAATTATGTTTTATACAATATTCTTTTGCACTTTCTAAAGTATTTTCATGTGGTAAATTTAATATATTATAATCCAATGGATAATCCATAATATAATAATTTTTTATACATTCAGTAAATATTGATTTATTTTTTAATTTCTGTAAATTAAGTTGCATTTGAGTATCATTATTTCTAAAAATTAAATCGTATCCAAAATTTGTATATAATTCTACAACTTCATCTATATCAGTTGGATTTATAAGTACGTTGCTCTCAAATAATATTACATGTGGTAATTGTTTATTAGAATGAATATCTTCATAATATTTCTTCAATATTTTTGTATCATGACCCTCTGTATCTATTTTCAAAAAATATACTCCTTGTGTATTATTATTTTTCATCATTTGATAAAGTGTCATTATATCTATTTCATAATTATCTGATATAGACTCAATATTCAATCCATATTCTTGACATAAATTATTTACAGTACGATGATATATATTAATAGAGTTACATCCTCTAACCCAATGTGGCAAATTATATAATTCTATATTTTTTAATGGAATATAATAAATTTTTGCTTTTCCATTATAATCACTTATTCCTATATTTAATTTTATACAATCATCTTTATTTTGTAAACGATCTAAATAAAATTTTATAGGTTCAACACTAATTCCCTTTTTTTTATCTTTTTTTTCAATTTCTGTATCAAAATCAGATGTTCCAATTTCAATAAAATCATAAAATACCATTATCTTATATAGATTTATGTATATAAGATAAATCAATTTATTCGGCATTATAATTAAAAAGAAGAACCGAAAGAACCTCCTAATAAACTATTGGCTGCCATTGGACCTAACATTGAACCCATATCAACTGGTTGTTTTCCCATCATCATATCATATGAATCCATACCATTACTTTGACGAGTTGTTGCTACAGGAGCAGGTGGGAATATATTACTTTGTGTTTGACTATTATCTAAATAGTCAGCTTGACTAGGTGCATGTCTTGAAACAGGTTTATTTACACGAACACCTCTTTTAACGTTTTCCTTAGAATCAGTTGATGATCCGTTCCATAAATCGTTTGCTCTATCAAATAATATATTTACTTTTATTCCTAATTTTGTTTGAATACTGAGAACAATTATCAAAAATGCTAAAATAACATTAGTAAGTGTCAAACTTTCATATTTAAAACCACTATATGTTGGTATATATGTTATGATTCTATGAATTACAATAATACCACAGAACATTACTATTAATTGTATGAAAATTTCGGCTAAAAGTTCTAAAGTAGATTTATCTGGATCTGCTTCTGGAATAAATCGTTGTATTAATTTATTTAATATTAATACAGGTACAACACCTAATAATGAATATTGGACAACATTCAAAATTTCTGCTTTTCCTTCTTCTGTTTGTGAAAATACATGATTAAAAAATGTTTTTTTATGTACATCGGTTGTTTCGTGTAATATTTCCATTATAAACAACCATTAGATATTTATTTTTATTGTTTTATTGATATGGATTATATTGAAATATATTCCGTAATCATTGGAAAAATCGGTTCTATAGCTTTTGCACATTCTATTGCTATTTCTCTATGCTCTTTTTGTGTACCATTTCCAGAACGTAATTGAATATAATGTACCCATGAACGCAATGTACCATTCATATACATTCTAGACTTTGTCATTCCTTCTGGTAATACAGCTCTGGCTTGTTCTTTTGCTATACCGTTTTCGATTGCCCAATTATATGCATTCAATGCATATTCTCCAACAACTAATTGTGCTTCTTCCCATTGTTGTTCTAATTTTTCATCTTCTGTTTCTATACTATTTTGACGATTTTTTTTATCTTGTAGTCTAGCTTCTCTTGTCTCGAATCCTAAATCCGCTACAGCATAACGTTGTGAGAATTCTTGAAATGAAAATGATCGATGTCTTAGTATTTGCCGGGCTATATCACGTGTTGTTTCTATTTCTAAACATATACTTACCATTTCTAATGGTGACCAATGATTATTTTTGATAAGATATCTTAATAATTTTTCATTTGTCTCTGTATTATTTTGATTTGCGGGATTGGATACTCTAGCGCAATATGCTACTAGATCTTGTATACTTTTATCGCAGTCAGGTGGTTTTGAATAACTTATTAGCGATACTGTCATTAATAGTATATCGACCATGTATTTAATATATTTTCGTTTATAATTATTTAGAGATTTCATTTAATATAATATATTAGATTGAATAATGAGTAGATCAAACGCTGCTGCAATAAATCGTAGAGTAAATGTGCCTGCTGCACAATCTGGTAATAATTCAAAACCTTCTTTTACCTCTCCAAGTACCCCTTCAGAAAATCAAAAGCAACCACAATCTGGTCTTACATTACCTCAAGTTATTTCTGTATTTGATAACAGATTGATTTTATTAGAAAAATTTATGAATGAAACAAAATTAAATCCTATCACAAATAATCTTTCTAATGAACCTAATAATCAACCTACACTTAACCAAAATAATATTCAAGAAAAGTCTAATTTTAACACCATGGAACATGTATCTGTTAACGATTTTAACACAATTATTAACGAATTCAATAATAGGTTTGAATTATTTGCACACGAAATTTCAGATTTAAAAGAAATTATTTTAAAGTTACAATCATACACAATGGATGTAAATAAAATTTTATTAGAAGAAAAAAATATTTCAAATTCATATATTGTTAATACTAATAATTTAGCAAATACAAATGAAGAAACATTGAATACAAATAATAATTCTGATAAAACTACTGATAAAACTACTGATGAATCTAGTGATAAAACTACTGATGAATCTAGTGATAA
>Ga0214921_10001973_pt1 | contig 34331 bp, 29 predicted proteins | sample LL1505_MetaG_FD_177992 | JGI IMG/M metagenome (GOLD analysis project Ga0214921, IMG submission 177992) | Freshwater microbial communities from Lake Lanier, Atlanta, Georgia, United States - LL-1505 | ecosystem: Environmental > Aquatic > Freshwater > Lake | place: USA: Georgia | collected... | reverse complement strand
ACCTGGTTCGCCATCAATTGCAGCGGCAACTCCTTGGTCATGCCCATGGCGCCATGCGCCTGCATGGCGTGATTGACCACCTCGGTGGCCATTTCGGTGGCGAAGACCTTGATCATGCTGGCCTCATTGCGCACATCGCCACCTGTATCCATGGTCGCGGCCCCGGCTTGCACCATCAGACGGCAGGCATGGATCTTGGTGGCGGCATCGGCAATCCACCACTGAATCGCCTGGCGGTCGGCCAGCGGTGCGCCAAAGGTCACCCGCTGCTTGGCGTGGCTGCACATCATCTCCAAGGCGCGCCGGGCGATGCCCACGCAGCGCGCGCCCATTTGCAGCCGCCGCACATTCAGCCGCAGCTGCATCGGCGCATAGCCAGCGCCCAGGCCCCCCAGCACATTGCGCGCCGGCACGCGGCAATCCTCGAAGACCAGCTCATAGGTCTTCTTGCCGCCAATCATCGCAATCTCGCGCTCGATGATGAAACCGGGCGTGCCGCGCTCAACAATGAAGGCCGTCACCCCCGCCTCGCGCTTGCCGGGCGAGGTGCGGGCCATGAGCACGATGAAATCCGCCGCCGGCACATTGCTGACCCAGATTTTCCGGCCATTGATCACCCAATCATCGCCATCCTGCACCGCCTTGGTCAGCATCCCCGAAGGATCGCCGCCCGCCACCGGCTCGGAAATCGCGATGCATGAGCGCATCTCGCCGGCAGCATAGGGGGTGAGATAGCGCTCGCGCTGATAGGCATCGGCCACCGCGACGAGCATATGCAGGTTCGGGCTGTCGGGCGGGATGGTGAAGGGCACCACCGTGCGGGCCATTTCCTCCTCCACGCCCATCAGGGCAATGGTGGGCAGGTTGGCGCCGCCATATTCCTCCGGCGCGTCGAGCGCCCAAAGCCCCAATTCGCGGCAGGTGGCACGCAGCGGCGCTTCCTCCGCGTCGGTCAGCGCGTATTTGCCGCCATTCGCCTCGCGCGCCAGAATCAGCGGCTCCAGCGGCATCAGGTCGCGCGTGACGAATTTCTGCACCAATTCCTGCACCATGCGGTGCTCTTCGCGGGTGGTGGTGTCGAGCATGTTTTAGTCTCCCATGCGCAGCAAAAGGCCATCGAGGGCGACAACGCCCTGGCCCTCTGGCTTGATGATAAGGGGGTTGATCTCCGCTTCCGTCACATCGCTGGCGGCGAGGGTGGAAAGCGCCTGGATGGCAGCGGCCAGGGCAGCCACATCGCCGCGCGGCAGGCCGCGAAAACCCTGCAACAGCCGCAACTCTGGCAGATCGGCAATCATGCCCATCGCCTCCTCCAGGCTGACCGGGGCGATGCGGGCGGTGATGCGGCGGGTGAGTTCGGCCAAGACGCCACCCATGCCCAGCACGACCACCGGCCCCACCTCGGCATCCCGCCGATAGCCCAAAATCACCTCCGCTAGGCCCTGATGCATGGGTGCCGCCAGCACGCCATCCAGCCGCGCCGCAGGAAAAGCTAGCGCGGCGCGCGCCAGCAAATCCGCCACGGTGGCGGCGATATCGGCGGTGGCCACGCCCAGCCTAACCAGCCCGGCATCGGTCTTGTGCAGGATATCGGGCGAGAGAATTTTTAGCGCCAGCGGCCCCGCCATGCCCGCGGCATCGGCCGGGCTGCGCAGCACAAGCGCGCCGGGCGGGGTGATGCCAAGCTCGCCGAAAAACGCGCAGGCCTCATGCTCGTTCAGCCGCGTGGCCGCAGGCAGGGCCGGCAGCGCGCCACCTTTCAGCGCCGCCGGTTCGCGCCAGCTGAGATAGGCATGCAGCGCATCGGCGCATGATTCCGGGGTGCGAAACGCGGCGATGCCCTGCGCCTCGAACAGCGCCAGCGCCGCATCCGCCTGGGGTGCGGCAAACACCGCCACCGGCCGCCCGGCCGGCAATGCCGGGGTGATATGGGCCAGCGCCCGCTCCGGCTGGTTGCGGGCGCTGCTGCCCAGCACGGCCAGCAGCGCGTCAGAGGTATCGGCCGCGTCCATGCCCCTCAATGTGGTGGAATAGGGCGTGGGGCCCGAGGCGCCCATCGGCAGGTCAATCAGCGGCGCGTCCGGAATGCGAATGCCCGCCTCGCCCAGCCTCTCGCGCAGCGCAGCATCAGGGCCGATCAGCGCATGGCCATGCAGGCCCAGCCGGTCCACCACCATGGCCGCGCCGCCGCCCGTGGCGGTCAGGGCCGAGAAGCCACGCCCGCGCGGCGGCTTATGGCCCATCACCAGCCGGGCGGTTTCCAGCAGCCCCTCCAGGGTTTCGACGCGCAAAATGCCATGGGCGCGGAAGAAGGCCTGCGCCAATTCATCACCGCCCAGCATGGCGCCGGTATGCGACAGCGCGATGGTCCGCCCCACCTCAGACCGCCCAAGCTTATAGGCGATGATCGGCTTGCCCAGCGCATGCGCGCGCCGGGCGGCGGCAGCGAGCCGCGGCGCATCGCGAAAAGTTTCCAGGAAAAGCAGCACGGCGCCGGTCGCGTCATCCTCAACCAGCAGCTCGGCCAATTCGCCCACGCCAATATCGCATTCATTGCCCACCGAGACCATGCGCGAAAAGCCAATCCCGCGGGCGGCCGCGCGGGAGAACAAGGCCCCCATCATGCTGCCGCTTTGCGAGACCAGGGCCAGCCGCCCGGCCAGCAGTGGCTCGGCCTCGATGGCGGCATTGAGCGTGAGCGGCACCCGGCTGGCCACGCTGACCACGCCCAGGCAATTGGGGCCGAGCAGCCGCAAACCCCCGGCCCGCGCGGTGGCCACCATGGCATCCTGGCGGGCGCGGCCGGCGGCATCCGCCTCGGCAAAGCCGGCCGAGAAAATTGTCGCCACCGCCACGCCCTTCTCCACGCAGCCGGCAATGGCGGCCGGCACGTCGCGCGCTGCCACCATGATGAAGGCATGGTCCACCGGCCCCGGCACGGCGCGGATATCGGCGAAGGCCGGCACGCCCATAATCTCCGCCCGGCCCGGATTGACCGGGATGATACGACCGGCAAACCCCTCGCGCTGCAAAAGGCGCTGGGCGCGGGAATTGTCCTTGGCCGGATCGGCCGAGGCACCAATCAGCGCCACCGAGCCCGGGTTGAACAGGGCAGAAAACAGGCTCATGCGCCGGTAAACCGGGGCTGGCGGCGCTCACGGCTGGCCAGCGTGCCCTCGCGGAAATCGGCGGTTTCCCGCAGCCGCGCCTGTTCGGCCAGTTCATGCGCCGTGGCGGCCTCGTATTCCGTGTCCCAGTCGGCGCGCAGCGTGGCGCGGGTGGCGGTGATGGCCAGTGGCGCGGCCTCGGCGATTTCGGCGGCGAGCGCGCATGCGGCCGCGCGCACCTCCGCATGCGGCACCAGCATATCGGCCAGACCCATGGCATGGGCTTCCTCGCCGGTGATGCGCCTTCCGGTCATGAACATCAGATGCGCCTTTTGCGCGCCGATCAGCCGGGGCAGGCTACGCGTCAGGCCGAAGCCTGGATGATAGCCCAGCCGGGTGAAATTGGCGGCAAAGCGCGCCTCGGCGCAGGTGACGCGAAAATCAGCCACCACGGCGAGGCCGAGGCCCGCGCCAATCGCCGCGCCCTGCACCGCGGCCACGATGGGTTTTTTGCTCCGCAGCAGCCGCACGCCCTCGGTGTAGATGGTGCGGCCGCTGGCATCGGCATCGCCCGCCCGGCGATTGGCCTGGGAGAAATCAGCGCCCGCACAAAAATGCTTGCCCTCGGCCGCCAGCACCACGGCGCGGCAGGCGGGGGTTTCGTCCAGCATCTCCAGCGCATCGGCAATCTGGCCGGTGAGCAGCGTGTCGATGAAATTATTCGGCGGCCGGCACAGGGTCAAAATCCCCACATGGCCGTCCATGGTCACACTGATCTCGGCGCTCATTCCGCTGGCCCTTCTTGTGGGACGAAACTGCGACATTGCCGGCCGACAGGCAATCCGGGCTGGCATGGATGCCGGCAATGGTTCACTTTGTCCGCCATGAGCATATTCCTTCTTCTCCTCGCCGCGGCGTTCTGGGTGGGCTGGCATGTCGGCGTGGCCGGCACGGCGCTGCGCGGCCGGATTGTCGGCCTGATTGGCGAAATCGGCTTCATGATCGGCTTTTCCATCGGTTCGGTGGCCTCCATCATGCTGCTGGTCATGGCCTGGCAGGCGGCGCCGGTGTGGTTCCTCTGGTCGGCGCCGCGCGAATTGCGCTGGGTGCTGGCGCTGGCGATGCTGCCGGCCTTTATCCTTTTCATCGCCTCGGTCACCCAGCCCAACCCGACCTCGGCCGGGCAGAAGCTGGCGCCGGGCGGGCCGCGCGGCATCACCCGGGTGACGCGCCACCCCATGCTGTGGTCCTTCGCCCTCTGGGCCGGGGTTCACGTGGTCGCCAATGGCGATGTGGCGAGCCTGATCTTCTTCGGCGCCTTCCTGGCCACCTGCCTGCTGGGCATGCCCAGCATCGACGCAAAATTGGCCAAGCGTGACCCTCAGATGTGGGCCCGGCTGGCGCCTACCACCTCCATCCTGCCCTTCGGCGCGGTGTTTTCTGGCCGTGGGCGGGTGGATTTTGCGGAGATTGGGCCGCGGCCGTTGGTGCTGGGCACGGTGCTCTGGGTGGGGCTGCTGGTGGCGCATCCCATCGCCTTTGGCGTGCTAGCGATTTATTTTTAGAGCATGATCGATTCAAACGGAATCGTTTGAGCCGATAAAGCTGCTCGCCCAATAAAGACTCCAGCAAAAGGCTGATGGCGGATCAAAAGAGCGAAAAGCCTATGCCCTCTCGTGCTCTCCCACCAGCGTCGACATATATGTCGCCGATTTTCCTGGACCTTTGAATAATATTCAAATCAATAATTGATCGAAGGTGGAGGAAACTCAGTTTCCTCCTGGGGTGCTCGAGGGGCAAAGCCCCTCGATCTTATCTCCCCTAGCGATTCGTATTTCCGCAGCCAGCCAAGACCAACGATCACACCGAGGAGGCAATCCCCGGCGCCAGATGCGGGTTCTTCGCCGCCGGGTGGCTCGGATTGCGGAAGCGCAGCTCACCCTCAGGCGCAGAATCAGGCGCCGGCAGGCCAAACAATTCAGCGCGCGAGGCGCAGGTCACCGCCACCACATGCCGCGCCTCGGGCTCGGTCAGGAAGCGGCGGGTGACGCCTTCCAATTCCAGGCTGTCGCGCAGGCTGCGCCATTCCGTGCGGTCCATATCCTCGATGAACATCGCCAGAATCCCAGGATGGCGGCCGGAGAGGCGGCTGCTGGCGGTCTGCGCCATGCGGAACTTCACCGCCTGGGCAATCTCATTCTCCCGCCCCGCGCGGGCGGCCATGACAAAGACCGAGCCGGAATTGGCATCCGCCGTCACCGCCAAATGCGCCTCAGGGCCGAATTGCTGCCGCAGCGCCGCCTGCATGCCCATCTGGGCGCCGGCCAGCACCAGCGGGTCCAGCTTCATGATCAGATCAGCGCTGCTATCCTGGCGCTTCTGCGCCGCCAGCATGGCCAGGATACGATCCTGCAGGGCGCTGAGCTGCTGGGCATCATTCACCCCCTCAGGCAGCGTCATCTTCAGCAGATAGCGGCCGGGATGGGCGGCCAGCCAGGTCTGCAATTCCGGATGCATGCGGTCCATCAGGTCGAACCAGGCGCCGCGATGCAGGGGCCGGCCCTCCTCGGCCGAGACGGTGCAGAGTGCCACCTCGGCCGAGGCGCCTTCCCGGGTGATCAGCAGATCATGCGCCGCGCCATCGAGCAGCCCGTCAAAGCGCACGGAGAAACCACGGGTGCGGGCGAGGGCCGCGGTGCGCACCAGGTGGAAGACCGGAATGAGCGTGGCCTCGCCGCTCAGCCCCTCGCGCACCATGGCGCGCAGCCGGGCACGGGCCTCGCCGGCCAGGGTGGCGTCCAGCCGCGCCACCTCGCGTGCGAAGGCGAGCAGGCGGTGTTCGGACGCGCCGGCACGGGCCAGCGCCTTGGGGTCGGAGAGGCGGGCGAGCATCAACTCGGCGGCGTGACGCTGCTGGGTTGCCCGGCCAGTGAATTGGCCGCGTTTCGCCCGCTCACTGATGGCGATGACGCGTTTACCCCAGCAGTCGCGACCGGCAATTTTCACAAAAGCGGCGAGTGCCGCATGGTCTGGCCTGGGGGCCGGGTCGGGCATGGGGGGAATCCGCATCGATTGCCCCTTCAAAGCGCCCAAGCGACAGTGACGTCAAGCCACGAAATTTTTTCAGGCGATGGGAAGCACGCCCTGCAGCGCGGCCTGCGGGTTTTGTGCCCGGTGGCGCAGCAAATGGTCGGCCAGCACGCAGGCCAGCATCGCCTCCGCCACCGGCACGGCGCGGATGCCCACGCAGGGGTCGTGCCGCCCCTTGGTCAGGATTTCGGTGTCGCCGCCGCCCCGCGTCACCGCCAGGCGGGGGGTGAGGATGGAGGAGGTGGGCTTCACCGCCATGCGCGCCACAATGGGCTGGCCGGTGGAAATACCGCCCAAAACACCGCCGGCGTGATTGGCGAGGAATTCCACCGTGCCATCCTGGCGCATCCGCATCTCATCGGCATTCTCCTCGCCGGAGAGGGCGGCGGCGGCAAAGCCATCGCCGATCTCCACACCCTTCACCGCATTGATGCCCATGAGAGCGCCGGCGATATCGGCATCAAGCTTGGCATAAATCGGCGCGCCCAGGCCGGGGGGCACGCCCTCGGCCACCACCTCGATGATGGCGCCAATCGAACTGCCGGATTTGCGGATGGCCGAGAGCATCGCCTCCCACCGCGCGCTGGCAGTGGCATCGGGGCAAAAAAACGGGTTATTCTCCAACTCCGCCCAGGCGAATTGCCTGCGGTCAATCGCATCCGCGCCCATCTGGGCCATGAAACCGCGAATCGTGACGCTCTCGCCCAGCAGTTTTCTGGCGATGGCGCCGGCGGCGACGCGCATCGCCGTCTCGCGCGCCGAGGAACGCCCGCCGCCGCGATAGTCGCGGATGCCGTATTTCCAATGATAGGTGATATCGGCGTGGCCGGGGCGGAAGGTCTCGGCGATCTCGGAATAATCCTTCGAGCGCTGGTCCTGATTGTCGATATGCAGCGCGATCGGCGTGCCGGTGGTGCGGCCCTCAAAGACGCCCGAGAGGATGCGCACCTGGTCCGGCTCCTGGCGCTGGGTGACGAATTTGCTCTGGCCGGGGCGGCGGCGGTCGAGAAAGGGCTGGATATCGGCCTCGCTGAGCGCGATGCCGGGCGGGCAGCCATCCACCACGCAGCCAATGGCCGGGCCATGGCTTTCGCCCCAGGTGGTGACGCGGAAGAGGTGGCCGAAGCTGTTATGCGACATCAGTGTTTATTGCCGCAGCACGGCCCGGCGGGGAACCCTGCCGGCACAAGCTGGGCGAGAAAACCGAGCCAGAGCTCAAGGCCGCGTCTGCACCTGCCCGCGGGAGCGCAGCAAGGCCCCCGTGGCCGCATCCACCTCGATGACGAACATTCTTCCATTGGGCGGCAGGATCTTGAATTCATAAAGCCACTGGCCGTCATCACGGTCCAGATCGGCCTCGATCACCCGGCCACGAAAGCGCCGTTCCACATCGCCAAGCAATTCGGCGAGAGGACGAATTTCGCCGGCCTCCAGCGCCACGCGGGCGCGCTCATGGTCGCGGCGATCCTGTGCCAGCGCCATGGGCGCCAGGGCCGGCAAAAGAACCAGGGCGAGCAGAAAATCGCGGCGCATGAAGTTCATCACATCCTCATGAAGCTGAATATCGCCTGAACATGGCACTCAGCGGAGGTTCAGACGGTGGGGAGCATAAAGAAGCACTTGATACGGGAATCAACGCCCGAGCATTTTTGGAGAGACCAATGCCCACGCTTCTACTGCACATCGCGCCCGGCGTCCTGATGCTGTTCATGGTGGCCCTCGCGGTGGTGCCCCTGGCGCTTGTCTGGCTCGATGAGAGGCGTCGGGCGCGGGAGGAGCAGCGCCTGGGGGCCCTGCGGCGCCAGGCTGCTCTGCGGGTCATGCTGGCGGCCCAGGCGGCGAATGAGCTCGATGTGGTGCACGGCGTGCGCGTCTCCAACGGCTGATACCAACCGCAGCCGAGTGCACAAAAGGGCCGTCCCTCGCGGGAGCGGCCCTTTTTCGTGGCCAGTTGCCCGCTCAGGCGAAACGGCAGGCCTCGTCAAACTCCAGGCGCGGGCTGCGGGGGAAGAGGCCGGCGGGCTCGCCATAGCCGAGATTGACCAGGAAATTCGCCTTCCAGCCGCTATCGCTGAGGAAGGCCTCCTCCACCTTGCCGGAATCAAAGCCGCTCATCGCGCCGGCATCCAGGCCCAGCGCCCGCGCCGCCATGATCAGATAGCCGCCCTGCAGCGTGCCATTGCGAAACGCCGTCTGCTCGGCCAGCGAATAATTGCCGCTGAACCAGTTCTTCGCATCGGCATGCGGGAAGAGCTTGGGCAGCAGGTCGTAGAATTTCGGATCATGGGCAATAATGACGGTGACCGGCGCGGTCATTGTCTTCTCGATATTGCCAGGACTCAGGGCACCCTTCAGCTTGGCCTTGCCCTCGGGCGTGCGGACGAAAATGAAGCGGGCCGGGCTGGAATTGGCGCTGGTTGGGCCGAATTTCAGCAATTCATAGAGCGCCTGCAAATGCTCATCCGTCACCGGGCGGTCCTGCCAGGCGTTATGGGTGCGGGCCTCACGGAAGAGTTGGTCGAGGGCTGCGGGGGAGAGTTCGGTCATGCAGGCTCCGGAAAGAGGTTTCGCGGGTTTATGGCACGGGCAGGCGGGCGGATCAGGGGTTGCCGCCGCCCTCAGCTCTCGCGATTGAGCCGGATATCCCAGGCGCAACTCCGGGTCTGGAAGCGGGCGGTGAACTCAAAACTATCGGAAATGCGGCCCGCTGCGCGCTGGGTGGCATCCAGCGTGGCGCGAAGTGTCAGGCTGCCATCATTGCCAACCACGCCCCGCGCCTCGCCACTGGCAGGCAGCGAGCCGGTGGCGCGGCCCTGCGCCAAGATCATGTAAAGCTGCCCGCTGGGCCGGCCACAATCATTGGCAGTGCCGAAGCTGCGTGTGGCCAGGCCGCGATATGTGCCATCGAAGCGCGAAGGCGGCGGCGGCGGCACGCTTCCCACCACTGGCGGCGGCGGCGGCGTGTCAGCACAGCCCGCCAGCAGCACCAGCGCAAAACCAAGCCTGCGGATCATGGCCGAAGCACCACAGCAAGTTCCGGCACGGCGCCGCGGATATGAAGACATATTGGCATGGCCGTTAGCATGGGCAGCCTGGAGGTCTGGCACAAGCCGTTCACCGCTCAATTTCATCGAGCGAGATGCCAAACGCCGCCAGACCTTCGCCCAGCAAGTAGCCCGCACCCTCCAGGCCCAGCAGATACTGCGCCGGGTCGGATTTGGCGTTGCGCAATGCTGCGGCCTTCACCGCCTCCGCCCATTCCTCGGGCTCATGATCACCGCGGCCGACCAGGGCCAGGGCGACGAGGGCGGCCTGTTCAGGCTCGCTCAACTCATTCACCAGCTCCTCGACCAGCTCTTCATTGACGTCCTCATCCTCGGCATCGTCCTCATCTTCCTCGTCGAGGTCTTCATCCTCATCGAGGTCGTCATCCTCAAGCGCATTGAGGAGGTCGGCTATGGTGGCGACGGTTTCGAGCGGGATGCCCAGTTCCGGCGTCTCGTCCTCATCCTGTTCGGCCATCATCAGATCCCTGCTTGGTGAAGCCGCCCTATCGCCCAAAGAGGGGGCGGAGGGCAAGTGTCAGGCCGCCCAATCCGGCGCGAAACCCGGATTGACGAAGCGGCGGCGTTCGGTGATCGCGCTGATGCTGGCCAGATCGGCCGCCGAGAGCGTGATGGCGGCAGTACTAAGATTCTCGGCCTGCCGCACCGCGCTGGCCGCCTTGGGAATGACCGATACCGGCCCCTGCGCCAGCGCCCAGGCCAGCGTCACCTGCGCCGTGGTGCAGCCCAGCCGGGCGGCGATGGGGGCCAGGGCGGGATGGGCCGGCACCTCGCCCTTGCCCAGCGGCGAGTAGGAGGTCAGCACCATGTCATTCTCAGCGCAGATCTTCAGGAGCGGCGCCTGCGGCAGCAGCGGGTGATGCTCCACCTGGTTGCAGGCAAGGGGTGCGATGTTCAACGCCAGCGCCGCACGCAGCAGGCCGGCCGGAAAATTCGCCACACCCACGGCGCGCGCCAAGCCATCGGCCTTGATCCGTGCCAGCCCCTCCAGGGCTGAGGCCAGGTTGAGTTGCGGCGAGGGCCAATGGATCAGATAGAGGTCCAGATAGGGCGTCTTCAGCCGCTCCAGGCTCGCCTCACAGGCGGCGCGCAGCGCTGGCCCATCCGGCTTGTCCCACCAGCCCTTGGAGGTGAGAAAGACATCGCCACGCGGCACCACATTGGCCGCCAGCGCGCGCCCTACCTCAACCTCATTGCCATACATCTCGGCGGTGTCGATATGGCGATAGCCCATGCCGAGCGCCGTCTCGATAGCGCCCTCGCATTCCGCGCCCTTCATCGGCCAGGTGCCCAGGCCGATGGCGGGCATGGTGAGGTGAGAGGTGGTGAGAATTGTCATCGCTTGCCCAAATCCACAGTGCCGCAAAAGCCCTTATCGGTGCCGAAGGCCAGCATGCTGCCATTGGCGTTCCAGCAAAGGGCGGAAATACCGCCTTTCCCCGGTGGCGCCACCGGCACCACCTTGCCCGAACCGATTTCGGCGATCAGCACCAGCCCATCGCCAAACCCCGCCGCCACCACCTCATGCTGCGGGTGGCAGGCGACGGCGGTGCACATCACGTCATCGCCACCGGCCAATTCGCTCGGCGCCTTGCCCATCGGTCCGCCGCCGAAAAATGGCCAGAGCACCACACTCTCCGCCCCCGAGGTCGCCAGCCAGCGGCCCTTGGCGGTGAAGGAAAGGAAATGCGTCTTGGCCGGATAGCCTGACATGCGCATGTGCTGGCCATCGGCCAGGCGCCAGCCATGCAGCGACATCTCTTGCATCGCCGTCACCACATGGGTGCCATCGGGGGTGAAGGCGATGGCGGCGTGGCTGCCCTTCCACTCCAGCAGGCGGGGCTTGTCTTCCTTCGCGCCCACGAACCACAGCGAGGCGCCATTGTAATGGCTCGCCGCCACCCGCTTGCCCTTCGCGTCGATCGCGATGCCGGCAACGGTGGAAGGATGCGCCAGGGACTTCAGCGGCTTGCCCGCGCCATCCAGCAAATGCAGCGCCCGGCCGACCGAGGCGGCGCGCACGCCCTCGGGGTGGGCCGCCACATGCTCCACCCAGCGGCTGCCATACTCTGCCAGCACCGTGCTTTCGGCGCCGGTATGCGCCAGCTTGCCGTCATCGCCGCCGGTGAGGAAGCCCGATTTCACATCGGCGCAGAGGCTCAGCACCGCGCCCTTATGCGCCTGATGGGCGGTGAAGCTGGGGCCGATATGCACCGTGCCATCGCCCAGGCCGAAGCCCGCCGCACCCGTGGCACGGCAGAAATCCACCGCCACCACATAGGCGCCCAATTCCCGGCCATCGCCACGGGTGGCGAAGAGGAAATCATGCTCTGCCGCCTCGCTCACGAAGGCGGGCTCCAGCGGGCCAGCTCGGCCTCGTAATTGCTGGAAGGCGCGCCCATCTGGCAGGCCTCAAAGCCGCGGCGCAGTTGCGGGCGGTTCAGGTCGCGGCCGATGAAGACGATGCGGCTGTGCCGCGGCTCATCATCGCGCCATTTGCGGATATAGTCGCCATCGGCCAGCATATGCACCGCCTGGAAGGCGAAGCGCCGGTCTTCATTGGCATAGGCCAGGATGCCCTTGGTGCGCAGCAAATCCTGCCCCTTGGCGGCCAGAAGCTGGGTGATCCAGGCGTTGAAGCGCTCGGGATCGATCGGGTTTTCCACCTTGAAGGAGACGCTCAGCACCTCGGTATCATGGCTGTGATTATCCTCGCCCGAGAGGAAATCCGGCTCGCGTTCGAGAATTTTCTCGAGGTTGAAGCTGTCGCGGCCGATCACGCTGGTCACCGGCACGTCGGATTTGGTGCTGCGGATGATCTCTGCCCAAGGGTTGATGGCGCGGATGCGGCGCTCAACTTCCGCCGCCTCCTCCGCATTCACCAAATCCATCTTGTTGAGCAGGATGAGGTCGGCGAAGGCGATTTGTTCCTCGGCCTCCCGGCTATCGGCCAGGCGGGCGGCGAGGTTCTTGGCATCGACGACGGTGACGATGCTGTCCAGCTTGGCGGCGCGCTTTACATCCTCATCGGCGAAGAAGGTCTGCGCCACGGGGGCCGGGTCGGCCAGGCCTGTGGTCTCGACGATGATGCCATCGAATTTTTCGCGGCGCTTCATCAGGCCAGCGACGATGCGGATCAGGTCGCCGCGCACGGTGCAACAAATGCACCCATTGTTCATCTCGAAGACCTCCTCATCGGCATCCACCACGAGGTCATTATCGACGCCGAGTTCGCCGAACTCGTTGATCACCACGGCGTATTTTTTGCCGTGATTTTCCGTGAGGATGCGATTGAGCAGCGTGGTCTTTCCAGCGCCGAGATAGCCGGTGAGGACGGTGACGGGGACCTGATCGGTCATGCGGGATACTCCTAGGGTCGGCGGCAATATGATATGCCTGCGCCCAGTCACAAAGGGTGGGGGCGCCCCCGGCGAGATGGCCGCCCGTCAGACGCTTTGTACTCGAGGCTTCAGTCGTTCCACCTGGCCCCGTTCTGTCGGTCCGGTGATGATGAATTGGGCACCCTCGGCGGTGTTGCTGGCGCTAATCTTGAACGACATGGCGGTGAGCAGCCCGTGGCAGATCGACAGGCCAAGCCCCGTGCCGGAATCGGTGCTTTTGGTGGTCACGAAGGGTTGGAAAAGCCGGGGCAATACGGCGGGATCAATGCCGCCGCCGGTATCGTTGATGGTGATTTCAGCCAATTGGGCCCCGCGTCGCCGGGTTTCGATTCGCAACTGCCTTATGCGGCCAGGGGGCAGATCATGCATGGCGTCGCGTGCATTGATGAAGATGTTGGTGAGTGCCTGCTGCAGGGAAATCTCATGCGCGAGCAGGGTGATGTCCGCGTTGTCATTGAACGTCACGGTGATGCCGGAGGCCCGCAGATACGCACCGACGAGCGCCAAAGCGCCTTCGATGGCCTTGTGCAGATCAACCGGCCTCGGCGGCTCACTGGGCACATCGCCGCGCGAAAACCGCCGCACATGTTCGATCACATCCGCTGCCCGCCGCGCCTGATTGATGATGGTCTCCAATTGCGAGTTGACGGACGGAACGGGATGGCCGCTGGCTTGCATCATTGTGATTTCGGCGGCGAGTGAGAGTGTTTGCAGCGGTTGCTTGAGTTCATGGGCGATGGAGGATGCCATTTCACCCAGCGAACTCATCCGAATCGCGTGTACGTTGCGCAAGGCGACTTCCCGCTCGCGGTCAATATTCAAGCCAAATCCGATGACTTCGCCGCCGCCTTTGCCGTCAAGACTGACTGTTTTGAAATAGGAACGTATCCAGCAACTCGGCATATTGGGGCGCTGGAATTCCCACTCCAACACCGTTTCGCCATCCCTGAGGCAAGCGAGATAAGTATCGACAGCTTTCTGCTGGCCGATCGACAGCGAAAAAATATCACCTCGGAATCGGAGGTCATCATCCGTTGTGCGATACACATCGCGATACCTGCCGCCACGATAAATCAATTTGGAAGTGCCATCAGCGTCGACTTGTCTCAAAAATAAGCTGGCCGGCAGACTTTCAATAATAAGTTCAACTTTTGTAAAATAATCGTGACGCTCGCGTTGAAAAGATCCCATGATCAATTTGTAAGTTATGTAATTAATCAAAATAACGATGGGCGGATAAAAAAACAACATTGGTAATCCGCCGATAGCAATCAGCGGAAATTCCCAATTTTCCGAAATCATGATGATTCCACCAAAAATTCCGAACTGAGACGCGAATAAAAGAATAAAATATACGAGGATAGTAATTAATACGGGGAAAAAAACAAAATAAACCAAAAACAAGACTGCCCCCCCAGTCGGTAGAGCAGATTTTTTTTCGGGCAGGTGCAAAATTTTTTCCTGTTTTACGCAAGTGTTTGAGTGCGCCGACAGCAACCTGTCACCTAGCGCGCTTCGAGCGGAATATTCTAAAGCGTGTATCGCCCCGCCATGCAATACCGGGATATTAGACTTCCCGAGTGCCCTAAAACCATGACGACATTCCAGGAACGAATCGAGCCTTAAATTTACTAAAACCTGGCCGAATGGCAGCGGCACGCGATTTGCCAAGGTATGGTGTGGGTTTTCCGCAAAATCCGTGATAATCAGGTTACCGAGCAATGCTTTCTCTTACAATGCCCCTGGGCTTCGATGACAAATGAATTGGCAATTGCGGCACGCCCGCTGGTAGTCCCATTCGGCATGCCCCCTGGGCGGCGCGCCTTGGCGTGGAGAGGTGCCGTGGCTTTTTATCGTCAAAACTGCGCAAAACTAAGCGTAAATTTGTATTTTAATCACCTTCCGCATCATAGAATATTGACGGCGCAAGCGGTCCGTGCACCGCGCGGTATGGTCGCCGGGTTTTCGCTGATCGGAGTGGGCTGATGAACGCTATGGAAGTCGCCTCGGCACCTGCCCCTTGCTCGGCTGCGCAACCTCAGCGGCATGTTCTGGTTGTGGACGACGAGCAGGATCTGGCGAAGCAATTGGCCCATGGCCTCAGCATTATGGGCTTCACGGTTGTAGTGGTATTCTCGGCCACCGAGGCGCGCCTTCAATTGGCCGCACGCCCGGATATTGAGGTCGTCATCACCGATGTCCGCCTGTCTGGCGAAGATGGGCTGGCGCTCGCCGAGGAAATATCCCGCGAGACTGACGAGCGGCGCGCGAGGGAGGTGGTCGTTATTTCTGGCAATGCCTCAAGCGAAGATACGGCGAGAGCGGAGCGTGCTGGTGCATCGGATTTTCTGACAAAACCCTTCCGTCTCCACGACATCGCCAAGGCCGTCGAGGTTGCCGCCAACCGGGCGGAGGCGCGGCGACTCCGAGCGCCCAAACTGCATCAAGCCGCCGATGGCCCTTTGGATAGCGCGGTGACGCGCGAAACTCTGCTTGCGCGGCTCGAGCAAGCCAATGCCGAACTGACCCTGCAAATTGCCAGCGGCGCCGTGCCGCATGACGTTGTGCAATGCGCGTTTGACGTCTCGCAGTGGCTCAAGGCCCTCGGCGCCGCGACATTCCCCGTATCAGGCGCGGGCGAGGCACCGCTCCAGGGCTGGCGCGACATGGCGGATGGGGTGGCACGATTTGAGGAGCTGGCCCGCGCGTTTGGGCCTGCGGCCTCTGGCCCCAGGAGTTCTCTGCAACTCAATTCCCTGGCGACGGAGGTGTTGAACCGCGTCGCCCAGTCCCATCCTGAGTGCGCCTGGCGGATTGTCCCGACGTCACCGGTCATCTTCGTACTGGCCGAGCGCGCCCGGCTGGAGCGGATCCTGGAACTATGCCTTGAGGCCGTTCTTTCCTGCCCAGCCCAAAGTAACGAGCGATCCATGCGGCTTTCCACCGTCGGGGGTGCGGATGGAGAAAGGGCTTGCATCACGTTTCTGGCCGGCCCGGATGCAGGTGAAGACGAACCACCGGAGGCCCCGCTCTGGGGTGACGAAAGTGGCGCTTTTGCCCAAGGTGTCGCCGCGCTGCCGTTTTTTTCCGCCCGAAGGCTGGCAAAACTTGAGGGTGCCGCGCTATCAAACAGCTTGGCTCCTTCGGGGCTTGTCACGCTGCGTCTGTCGCTGCCCTTGCAGCGGGTCAAGTAAGGATTTTATGAGTGATGGCTGAACCAATTGGCATGGTCCTTCGCGAGCAACCAGGGCCTGCTGGCTTTGAGGTATTGGAAAACCTCCCATACGGCCCAACTCGCATTGCCGATATCTACATATTTTTTTCTAATCTTTTAATAGTTGCGTTTCCTCAGCTTGGGTGCCGAATTGAGGGCCTGTCTGGGCAGAAAGCTAAATATTCGAATTGGTTCCTGAAACGAGCGCATTTCTTTCATCAAATACGGTTAAAATCATGAAATCAGATTCCGGCGAGGCTACCAAAGTCATTATTCTCGACGATGATCCTGCGTTCTGTGACGCAATGAAGACCTATTTAGAAGTGAATGGCTGCCAAGTCGAGGCAATACAGGACGTTAACCATTTTTTTCAAATTCTACAACTGAGAGTGCCGGATATTTTAATTCTTGATCAACGTCTTGATACGATTAGTGGAACGGATGTCCTAAAGACAGTGCGTCAAAAATATGAGTTCCCGTGCATTATTATCACGGGAAACTCTGATCCGATGGATCGGATTGTCAATCTTGAGCTCGGCGCTGATGACGAGTGCGAAAAGACCACGTCGCCCAGGGAAATTCTTGCCCGTATCCGTGCCGTGGTCCGGCGCAACCGAATGGCAGTTGCACCAGCCCAGGCGGTTGCGACCAGCAATGTGGGCGAGTGGCGTTTTCACGTGGCCCGGCGGGAACTGCGCCGTCCGAATGGCGCCATCTGCCCGCTGACGACGGCAGAATTCGCAATGCTGCGCGTACTCTACGAATCAGTGGGCGAGCCTGTGAGCCGGGCGGTCCTCTTCGAGAGTGTCTTTGGTCGCCGTTATGACCCGATGGACCGTGCGGTGGACACATTGATCCGCAAGCTGCGCACCAAGATCGAGCCCGGGACAGAACCAACGGTGATCAAGACGATCCGCCCTATTGGTTACGCATTCATGGGCTTCCCAGAACAGGATAGCCTCCCTGATCATGGTGGGGGCTGACATGAATTCGGCGGCCGACAAGCGCCAGCATCGGTTGGCGCAGTTCCTTGCCACCGCGGCCTTGTCTATCGATACAGCACAATTGCTGCTCAAGGAGAGCCGATCTGAGGAGGCCAAGATCTGCCTCGGGCGCGCAATGACGGCGCTAGGGGAGGTGCTCCGCGCCGTCGAGGCCGAGGAGGCAAGCGAATAACCACCTATGCGCGCCTGATGAGCAGCGGCATTGACGGCCGCTTGAAATCCCCCCGCGTTGCAATGAATTGGACTACGACTTAGCCCCGACTGGCATCGCCTGAGCACCCTGCTGTCAGAGCTGGAGCGCAGGGCTGCCCCGCTGGCTGAATGGCGCGCTCGGCGCTCCACCCCCGTTGCAGGCGCCGGCATAGCAGCGCGTAAGGTACGCCGAATTGAGCGGCGGCTTCACGCAAAGTCATGGTCACATTGCCAATCTGAATTGCCCTTCGCGCCACTCCGCGGCGTTGAAGACTGTCCGACCAAAAGCAATTCACGCCGGAATACTGATCATTGGCGTTGACCCGGACCACCCGATGCTTTGATGTGGGCCGCCTGCCAAGATCGCGGAAGAAATTGGTGAAGCCTTCACCGCCGGGGAGGCGCCAATTTGGGCAAATCAGCGCCGCGCTGTTGCGGTGCAACAGGGACTGCCAGGTTTGATACTCCGGAAGCCGGAGCGTGCTGCGTTTGGCGCCATGCAGCGTAAAGCGATCGATGGTCTTCTCAAGCCGGAAGCAGCCGCAGCTCACTGTGCGGCCGGATTTCAGCATATCCTCACGGACTGAGGTCGTATTGCCGCATTCGCAGGTGCAAACCCACCGCCGGCGGGAGAGGCGCCCTCGCCACAGATAAGGCTCATCCTCTGCACACACGTAGAGCCTGCCGAAATGCAGCCCGATATCAACGACGCCGGAGGAACGCGACTGCAGCACCGGCGCATTGCCGTGATCCAAAATAAGCTGCCTGGAACCCATAAATCTGCCGAGCCACCTGTGATGGCGGTCACAATAGGCACAAACCAAAACCACCAAACCCGAGAAATGATGAATTTTGAAGATTGATATGAATATTATAAAATTTTCTCTCTTTAAAACATGAGCGCTTTTAAATATTGAATTGAACGTTTTGACAAAACGAGCGCAAAAACCAAACAATAGAACCACCGTTTTTCAACACCGGTGTGGCTCCTGAGGCCGGAGGTATCATTTCACCGCGCGTGGCCAAACGTCTTGGCACGCCCTCTCCGCCTCCGCCTGGGCTTAAGGGCATGCAACGCCGCCATGCGCAGGCCGCGTGATCCACTGCCGCAGCCACCCAGCCAGCGTTGCCCGCCACAGTCTTGCTGTTCCGCCAAGACCCAAAATACGCTCAGCGGGTAAAGCCGCCAAACCCGGCGCGAAAAGCATCCGCCCTGCCATCGCGCGAGACATCCCAAAGCGGATTATCCACGCTCAGCCTTTGGCCGCCATCGCGCTGCACCGTGCGGAAATTCAAATTCGCCCGCGCCCGCGTGCTCGGACCGAACAGATCAAAGGGAATGCGAATGAAAATCCCCTTGTCAAAACTGCCCTCTCCAAACCGGCTGAAACCCACATTGGTAAGGGTGGCAAACCCACCAATCTCCACCCCGCTGTCAAAGCGTCGCCCCACCTCCAGCGTCGCCCCCCAATCACCTGCCAAATACCGCCCCGCCCGCAGAACTGTATAAATATTCCACCACGGCGTGTCCCAATAGGCCGAGGCATGCCCGGTGACGGTGTTGTAGCCCAGCATCGAAAACCGCTGCCGGTAATGCCGCTGCGCCAGCACATTCACATCCACCCCCAGCGCCAGGGCGCCATCATGCGGCCGCCACAGCACCTCGCCCCCCGCCCCGGCAAATATCGGCTCCAGCAGCCCGGCACTCAGCCGCGCATACCAATCCGGCGCCGGGTTCCACATTCGCTCAACATATAGCGCCGGGATCGAGGTGGTGCCCGCCCTGGCATAGCGGATGAAGTCGCTGCGCACATGCGGCAGGGCGGAATTGCTGGGCAGGCCCTGATCCATGTTTTGCGCCACGGTCTGCTGCACCGCCCCTGCCACGGCAATGCCCCAGCCCAGCTCCAGCCGCCCGCCGGCCGCGGCCCCCAATTGGTAGCGCAGGCTCTGCTGCGGGTCGCCCAATTGCAGCTTCAGCCGCGGCTCGATGCCCCAGGCCAGATGCGGCGGCGGCAGCCGAAACCCACCCGCCTCAGGCATCGCCGCCAGCAATTGGGCGGTGCCAAACACCTCCTCGGCGCTGCCGCTGCCCCAGGAAGCCGCCTCCATCGCCTCGCGCAGAATGACCACCCGGCCAATCGTTGCCCCATCGCGCTCATGCACCACACGGATGCGCGCAATGGCGGCCGGCAAATGCGGCTGGGCGGCACGCGCCACCCGGCCGGCCATCTGCGCCAGGCTGCGAAACCGCCCACCGCTCACCGTCACCACCGCCTCATCATCGCGGATGTCGAAGGCCAGCGGCGTAAAACCCGCCGCCCGCAGCGCGGGGAAGAGCGCCATGGCCACGCTCTCGGTGGTGAATTCCTCCACCGGTTCGGGCCGCGGCGCCATTGGCGGCGGTGGCGCCCTTCGAAATTCCGGCGGGTTCAGCGGGTCCAGCCGCAGGCTCAGCCGCACCACCGCATCGGTGCCATGCACGAAGCTGGCACCGATATCGAAGAACTCATTGCCCCATTGTAGCCCGGCATTGAAGCGCGTCTCCGCCCGGCCGCGCAGGGCATAGCTGCGGCTCGGATATCCCCCGCGCTCGTCACGCAGCGCATCGCCGGAATATTCCAGCTTCACCCGCAGCCCCGCCAATCCGCCAAAGGGCGTGGGTATCTCCGGCACATTCCATTCCACCCCGCCGAAGAGATCCGCCCGCGGCCCACGAAACAGCGTGTTGAAGCTCGGCACGCCGCCCTGGCCCACATCTCGCGGGCGGGTGTTAAAGCCCGCCAGCCCATAGCTCAGCGGGTTGGTCAGGTCGCTGCCGGTGGCCAGCCGCCCCCAGCCCATGCCCAGGGTAAGGTCGAAATCCCAGAACCTTTTGCTGCCCACAATATACTCGGCGGCGTAAATGCCGGTGCCGATCGCGTCCTGCACCCCCACCGCCAGCGCCGGCCGCCAGTCATTTTCGGTCCAGAGCCGGGCACGGAGGTCGAAGGCGCGGTCAGTGGTTTTGCCATGGCCGGTGGTGGCGTTCAGCCTGTCGGTCAGGCGAAAGGTGGCCTCCAGCCAGGGCAGCGCCTGCCAATTGATGAAGCTGAAGCGGCGCTGGTGCCGCTGGCTGACGCCGGCCTCGATCGTGCCATCGGCGCGCATCCGGGCATTGCGGCTCTCCACCAGACCCATGCCGCCAAAATTCCCGCCCGAGGGCTCGACCGCCTCCTCCGGCGCGGCGGAGCCGGCCAGCAGCGCCGCACAGAGCAGCGCCGCGCCCAGCGCCCTTGCACCCTGCCGACCCACCCGATCAGCCGCGGGCCGACTGGGCCTGCGCCCAGTGCCGCCGGGCGGTCAATTGCCGCGATTCCGGCTGATCACCGCCAGCGCCGCCGCCGAGATGGCGATCTGCCCAAACACCGCCGTCAGATCCCGCAAAATGCCCCAATTCTCATAAGGGCTGGGGTCCTGCGGCACGACGATGAGCGAGCCCGGCGGCACCGGCGGCCCGCCCGCCTGCCAGGCGCCCAAGCCCGCCGGGGTGGAGGTGCCATTGGGCAGCACCACAAAGGCGCGGCTGCCATCGGCAAAGCGCTGCGGCCCGCCCGAGGCGCGGACATATTGGCTGGCCCTCCAGCCGGTGGCGAATTGCAGGCTGCCCGGATTGAGCACCGAGCCCACCACCGTCACCTCATTGGGCCGCTTGGGCATGACCAAAAGGTCGCCCGGCTCCATCAGCACATCCAGCTCGGGCCTTCCGGCCAGGATCACCGGATTGGCCTCCACCACCATGCGCCCGGCGGCGCGGGCCTGGCGCAGCGCATTGGCCATCTCCCGCCCCGCAGTGATGGCGCCAACAATATCGCCGCCGCTGCCGCTGCGCCCCACCACCGCCTGGCCGGCGGCCACCTGCATCAGCCCCTGTTCCAACTCGGTGGCGGTGCGGGAGAAACCATCCTGCTGGCGCAGCCGCACCGTCTCACGCGTCATCACCGCGCCATAGGGGAAGGCCTGCGGGGTCAACCCGCCGGCGCGGGAGATGATCTCCGACAGCCGCTCGCCGCGGCGAATGTCATAAACCCCGGGGCGGAGGAATTCGCCCATCAGCGTCACCGGCCCCACATCGCGGTCGGTGAAGCCGCGCGGGATGCGAATGGCGTCACGCGATGACAGCCGCACCGCGGCGAAGTTGCGGCTGCGCAAATCCAGCACCGTGCGGCTGAGCGGGATCGAGGTGGCCTGTTCCGAGGGCTCGCGCGCCAATTCGATGGCGGCGAGGTCGGCCGTGTCGGTGATGCCGCCCGCCGCCGCCAGCAATTCATCCAGGCCGGCATTGTCCATCACCGGGTAGAGGCCGGGCAGCCGCACCTCGCCGAGCAAGAGCATGGCATTGTCGAGCAGGAAGGCCAGCAGGGGCGGGTAGTCGATGAAAATCTGCGGGCAGGGCGCGCTGCCGTAATCCGGGAAGCCGGCGGCGCGGGCATGGGCGAAGCGGGCGGGGGCGGCGCGGGCGGCGATCACCAGCTGGGTCAGCGCCGGGCATTCCCCCACCAGATTGGGCATGGGCTGCGGCGCCTGGCCGGGCTGCGGCGCGGGCATGGGCGGGGTGTTGGTATCCACACCCTCGCCCCGCAAGGCCCGCTGCACCGAGGGGCTGGCCAGCCAGAGCACATCGGGCAGGCCGAGCAGGATGACCTCGTCATTCTCCTGCAGCCTGGTGTCTGGCCCGCCGGCGAGAAGCTTGCCCAGGTCAAAGGGCACCATCCTGCGAACCCGGGTTCGGGCATCGGTGCGCCAGATCAACCCCATGCGGATATAGGGGTCGGGCCGCACCATTTGCGGGTCACTGAGCAGGCCGCGCAGCGTGGCGCCACGCCCGGCGGCGGCGCGGGTCAGCGGCGTGGCGACATGCCCGCCCAGGCGCAGCCCGCCCGATTGCGCATCCACCCCCGGCTGCACCAGCAGCGCATCGCCCCTGCGCAGCGTGTCGCGGGCCGCAATCTCGCGAAAGGCGCGGCGGCCGCTGCCATCGGTGGTCTCCAGCAGGAAGCGGTTGCCGCTTGGCCGCAGCGCCTCGCCCGCCAGGCGCAGCATCATGGTCAGCGGTGCCTCATTGCGGCCCGGCGGAAGCTCATAGATGCCGGGGCGCGAGACCTCGCCACCAATGGCGGCCACGGCGCCGATGGGCGGGACGACCACTCGCTCACCCTCCGCCAGGCGCAGCTCCGGCTGCTCGTCGCCATCGCCGGAGATGACCGGGTAGAGATCGACGCTGCGATTGCCCACGCGGATGGCGCGCAGCGAGCCGGTGCGGCGCGGCCCGCCGGCCGCCAGGATGGCATCGAGCACCGTGGCCAGGGGGGAGAGCACGACCATGCCCGGCTGCACCACCTCGCCGCCGACAAACACCGCCACCTGGCGGAGCTGGCCGATGGAGACGAAGACCTCGCTGCCCGCCAGTTCCCGCGCCACCCTTGCATCGAGATCGGCCCGCAAGGCCCGCAGGGTTTGCCCCGCGGCGGGCACTGGCTGCATCTCGGGCAGCATCAGCAGGCCTTCGCGGGTGACGCGGCCGGAGACGGTGTGGCGGGCGCGGCCGCGAAAGGAGAGCAGCAGCTCATCATCACGGCCGATCACATAATCCTCCGGCACGGCGCCGAAGCCCACGCCAGTCGCATTGCCCGGCTGGGTGTTGCGGAAGCTGTCATAGCCGAATTGGCGCAGCGGCACGGTCATGCGGGCGGCGAAGAATTGCTCAACCGGTGAGAAAGGCTCTTCGCCCTGTGCCGGAACCGGGGGGGGCTGCTGGCCGCGCCCCTGCGCCGTCCAGGCCGGCGGCATGCCGCCGGGTGGTGGCTGCGGCAGGGTGGGCAGCCCGGGTGCCAGGGCGCCCGGCCCGCGCCCGGCACCGGCATCGAGCAGGCGTTGCAGAATTTCCTGCTGGGCGCTGGGCGGCAGGTTCGGCATGGGCAGGCCACCGGGCAGAACAGGCGGCAGGGCTGGCGGCGCCAGGGTCATGCCCGGAGCAGCGCCCGGGAGCGTGGTGGCAGGGCTGCCGCCGGGCTGCTGGGCGCGCGCCCCTGGCCCCAGGACGAGGCTGGGCAGCATCAGGACCAGGACCAGAAGACGCAGCAGCATGTTTCTCGCCTCGTTTTGAAGTCGTGAGAAAAATATATTTTGGTATATACAGCCTTATGGCGAAATTAATGGAAAGAATGCAATTCCTGGCCGATGCCGCATGGCGCCTGGGGCCGCGCGCGGTGGCCTTGGGGCTTTGGGGCAAGGGGCCTGGCGCCTGGCGGGCGGGCCGTATTCTGGGTGCTGCGCCTTTCGACCCGCTGGCCGGCGGCGATATCCGGCCCTTATGGGAGGCGCATCGTTGGGCCGGGCTGCCGGCGGAGCCCCAGGCGTTTTGCACCGGCTGGATGGCGGCGCACCCGCCCTTTGCCGGCCCGTTATGGGCCTGTGGGCAGGAGGCGGCGCTGCGTGCGTTGCAGCTGGCGCTGGTCTTGCCCGCGCCGCTGCCGGAATGGGCGGTGCCGGTTTTGTCCGCCCATGCGCGGCGCATTGCCGCCAACCCCGCCTATGCCATGGCGCAGGACAACAACCACCCGGTGAGCGAGGCCGCGGGGCTGCTGGCCTGCGGGATGCTGCAGGGCCGGCCCGCCATGGCCCGGCTGGGGGCCGCGCGGCTGGAGCGCCATGCCACCCGGCTCATCGCCGCCGATGGTGGCTTTGCCCAGCCCAGCCCGGCCTATCATCGCCTCATGCTGGAGGTTCTGGTGGCGGCGGAGATTTTGCGCCGCCGCTGGTCAGGCCCCGCAGCCTCGCCCCGCCTTTTGGCCCGGGCGGCGGCGGCCACGCTGTGGCTGCGGCGGCTGACCTGCCCGCAGACCGGCGCGCTGCCCCGCATCGGCCACCAGGATGGCGCGGCGTTTTTCGCCACATCCGAGGATGCCAGGTCCGGCCTTGAGATGGCCGAGGCGCTGTTCGGCGCCACCCCGCCCGATGCCGCTTGGCGCAGCATGGGTTTTCGCGGCTGGTCGGTGGCAGGTGCGCGGGCGGTGTTGCGCACCGGGCCGCTGCGATTCCGTCCTGCCCATGCTGATCTGCTGCATCTCGACCTTTGGGATGGGCCGCTGAATCTGCTGCGGGATGGGGGCACCGGGGCCTATAATCCGGCACCCGAGAATGCCTGGTGGCTGGATTATTTCTGGTCGGTGCGGGCGCATAACACCGTGCAATTCGATGATGATGAGCCCATGCCCCGGGTTTCACGCTTCCTGCATGCGCAATGGCCCGCCACCGGCGGCGATGCCCGGGCCGATTGGCTGCGCGACGTCCGGGGCCGCCGGCACAGCCGCGCCGTGCAGGCCGAGGGCCGGGCGTGGCGGGTGTGCGACTGGCTGGCGGGCCGCTATGCCCAGGCCACGCTGCGCTGGCGGCTGGCGCCCATGGCTTGGCGCCTGCTGCCTGATGGCGCCGAGAGCCAGGCGGCACGGATCACCATCACCGCCGATACTCGTCTGGTGGTGACGCTGGAGCAGGGCTGGGAGAGCCTTGCCTATGGCGAGGTTTCGCCCTGTCCGGTGCTGGTGGCGCGGGGGCCTGCCAGATATTTCGCAACCCTGGTGCGGCTGCCTGGCTGAGATTGCCGCGCGCGGGGTCTTGCTGGACTCGGCGGTTTGGCCACAGCTGAGACGATGTTGCACATGTTGAAACTCTCGGTGGGCGTGAAGGAGGTGGCGCAGCTGCGCGCCATTCAGACTTTGCGCGCCGCCGCCGACCCGCCGCTGCGCCACCAGACCAGGATGATGCCCAAGCGCCGTGACGATATTTTGGATGGCGGCAGTATTTTTTGGGTCATTGGCGGCTTTGTGCAGCTGCGCCAGCGCCTGCTCGATATCATCGAGGACCGCTGGGATGACGGCACACCCTGCGCTGGGCTGGTGCTGGACCCGGTGCTGGTGCCGGTGGAGGCCCGGCCGGTGAAGGCGTTTCAGGGCTGGCGCTACCTCGATGCCGCATCGGCGCCGCCTGATGTGGCAGGGATGCGCGAGGCCCCCGGTGCACAGGCCATGCCCGAGGCTATGTTGCGGGAATTGCGCACTCTTGGCCTTATGTAGTGTTTTCAGAATGGTAGTATTCGGACAAATTCACTGACAGGGGCGGCAAGCGTGCCCCAGGGCGAGGACGCAATGCGGCTGTTGATGCGGTGGAGCATAGCGCATCCCGGCGCGGGAAACTAGGATATTTATCCCACCACATCCTGCCGCGCCCCTGACCAGCCATCGGACGGAAGGGCTCGTCTGGCCGAGTGAGACCCGCCAAAATGGGAGAGACCTTGATGCTGATCCAAGATTGGTCCAGTTTGGCACAACATGGCTTCTCTCGTCCTCGACCTTGATCAACATGCGCCTGCGCAGCTGACCTATCTGGCCAATCGGCTGGCGGTGGGCGCCCATGCCCTGTACCGCGAAAAATTCGGGGTGGGTGTCACCGAATGGCGCATTATGTCGCTGCTTGCTGCCGAGGCGCCGATCCCGGCCGCGCGGGTGTGTCAGGTGCTGGGCCTGGATAAGGGGCCGGTGAGCCGTTGTCTGGCCGGGATGGAGCAGGCCGGCCATGTGCGGGTGAAGCCCGACCGTGATGATGCCCGCCGCCGCCCGGTGGCGCTGACCGGACCCGGCCGGCGGCTGCATGACCGCATCATCAAGCTGGAACTGGCGCGCGAGGAAAAGCTGATGACCGGGCTCAAGCCGGCTGAGCGCAAGAGCCTGCTCAACCTGCTGACCCGGCTGCGGGCCAATCTCGCCACGCTGGCCCAATAGCCGGGTTTTCCCCGTTCAGCGCAAAGTGGCGCGCAGCACGTGCTTTTGAATCTTGCCGGTGCTGGTCTTGGGCAGTTCCTGGAATATCACCCGCTTGGGCACCTTGAAGCCGGCGAGGGTGGCGCGGCAATGCGCCACGATCTCCTCGGCGGTGGCGGCATGGCCGGGGCGCAATTCGATGAAGGCGCAGGGCACTTCCCCCCATTTCTCATCCGGGGCGGCGACCACGGCGGCCAGGGCCACGGCGGGGTGTTTGAAGAGGGTGTCTTCCACCTCAATGGATGAGATATTCTCACCGCCTGAGATGATGATGTCCTTTGAGCGGTCCTTCAATTGGATATAGCCATTGGGGTATTTCACCGCGAGGTCGCCGGTGTGGAACCAGCCGCCGGCAAAGGCCGCCTCAGTGGCGGGGGCGTCCTTGAGGTAGCCTTTCATGACCACATTGCCGCGCATCATCACCTCGCCCATCGAGGCGCCATCGGCGGCCACCGGCTCCATGATCACCGGGTCCATCACATCGAGGCCTTCCAGCGCCTGGTAGCGCACGCCCTGGCGGGCCATGAGGGCTGCCTGGTCAGAATTGGGTAGGAAATCCCATTCGTTCTGCCATTCATTGACCACGGAGGGGCCATAGACCTCGGTCAGCCCATAGACATGCACGACCTTGAAGCCGGCCTCCTTCATGGCGAAGAGCACCGCCTCGGGCGGGGGGGCGCCGGCGGTGATGAAATTGACCTGCTGGGTGAGGGCGGGTTTTTCCGCCTCGGGCGTGGCCAGCAAGGTGCTCATCACGATGGGGGCGCCGCACATATGGCTGACCTTATGCGCATCCATCAGCGCCCACATGGCAGCGCCGCGCACCGCGCGCAGGCAGACATGGGTGCCGGCCAGGGCGGTGATGGTCCAGGGGAAGCACCAGCCATTGCAATGGAACATTGGCAGCGTCCAGAGATAGGCGGGGTGGCGGTTCATATCGCCTGACAGCACATTGCCGGTGGCCAGCAGATGCGCGCCGCGGTGATGATAGACCACGCCCTTGGGGCGGCCTGTGGTGCCTGAGGTGTAGTTCAGGGCGATGGCGTCCCATTCATCTTCAGGGAGCGGCCAGGCGAAGTGTTCTGACCCCTCGGCCAGCAGGGCTTCGTAATCCAGCCCGCCCAGGCTCGCATCATGGGGCGCGGTGTGGTCGTTCACCTCGATGATGGTGGGGCGGTTGCTGCAATGGGCCAGGGCGGCGGTGAGGGTGGGGAGGAATTCGCGGTCGGTGATGATGATCCGCGCCTCGCCATGGTCGAGGATATAGCCGATGGTTGTGGGGTCGAGGCGGGTGTTGATGGCGTTCAGCACGCAGCCGGCCATGGGCACACCGTAATGGCATTCCAGCATTTCGGGGATATTGGGCAGCATGGCCGCCACCGTATCGCCGCGCCGCAGGCCGCGCTGGTGCAGCGCATGGGCGAGTTGCACGCAGCGGGCGCGCAATTGGGCGTAGTTGCGGCGGATTTCGCCATGCACCACGGCAATGCGCTCGGGATGCACGCTGGCCGCGCGTTCGAGAAAGAGCAGAGGGGTGAGCGGCTGGTGGTTGGCGGGGCCGCGTTCTAGCCCGGTGTCATACATGCTCATCTCACTTGTCCTGCCATTGCGGGGGGCGTTTTTCCAGGAAGGCGCCAATGCCCTCCTTCGCATCCTCGGCCATCATGTTCTCCACCATCACCGCGGCGGCCTGGGCATAGGCCTCGGGCAGGGCGCAGGCGGCCTGGGCGTTGAAGCCGGCCTTGCCCATGCGGATGGTGAGTTGCGAGCGTGCGGCAATGCCCTCGGCCAGGGCGAGCGCGGTGGCGCGCGCATCCGCCGCCACGCGGTTGAGCAGGCCCATGGCGCGGGCTTCCTCAGCCTCGACCATGCGGCCGGTCAGCAGCATGTCCATCGCCGCCCGGCGGCCCATGGTGCGGGAGATGGCCACTGCGGGGGTGGAGCAGAATAGGCCGATATCCACGCCCGGGGTGCAGAAGCGGGCGGTGGGGGTGGCCACGGCCAGGTCGCAACTGGCCACGAGTTGGCAGCCGGCGGCGGTGGCCACGCCCTCCACGGCGGCGATGACGGGTTGTGGCAGATTGACCACCGCCTGCATGACACGGGCGCAGGCCGCCATGGCCTGGGTGTAGAAGCCGCGGCCGCCATCGGTATCGGCGCGGTGGGCGCGCATTTCTTTTAGGTCATGCCCGCTGGAGAAGACCGGGCCTTCGGCGGCGAGGATGACGCAGCGGGCGTCGGAGGCGGCGATCTCGGCCAGGGCGGCTTCCAGCGCGGTGAGCATCTCCAGGCTCAGCGCATTGCGGGCGGCGGGGCGGTTGAGGACCAGCCATTCCACGCCGGTTTCGCTGCGGTGGCGTGTTAACATTCCAGCACCGCCTTGATTTCATCGAGAATGGCTGGGTCGTCGATGGTGGGGGGGATGGCGTATTCCTCACGGTCGGCGATTTTGCGCAGGGTTTGGCGCAGGATTTTGCCCGAACGCGTCTTGGGCAGGCGGGCGACCACCCGGGCCTCGCGGAAGGCGGCGACGGGGCCGATATGCTCGCGGATTCGGGCCACGAGTTCGGCGGTGACCGTCTCATTGGGTTTGTTCACGCCGGCTTTGAGGACCACGAGGCCGAGCGGCGCCTGGCCTTTCAGCGCATCGGCCACGCCGATCACCGCGCATTCGGCGATATCGGGATGGCCGGCGAGGACTTCCTCCATCTGGCCGGTGGAGAGGCGGTGGCCGGCGACATTGATGATGTCATCGGTGCGGCCCATCACCCAGACATAGCCATCCTCATCCACCATTCCGGCATCGGAGGTGTCGTAATAGCCGGGGTAGTGGTCCAGATAGGCCTCGCGGAAGCGTGCGGGCGCCTGCCACAGCGTGTTGAGGCAGCCGGGCGGCATGGGGAGTTTGATGGCCAGGGTGCCCATAATGCCGGGGGGGAGTTCGTGGCCGGCTTCGTCCACTGCCACGACATCAAAGCCCGGGCTGGCCTTGCCGCCGCTGCCCAGCCGGGCGGGGAAGAGGCCCAGGCCGCGAAAGGCGCCGGTGATGGGCCAGCCGGTTTCGGTCTGCCACCAATGGTCGATCACCGGGCGGGCGAGCAGGGTTTCTGCCCATTGCGCCGTATCGGGGTCGCAGCGCTCGCCGGCGAGGAAGAGGGCTTCGAGTTTGGCGAGGTCGTATTGCGCCAGCAGCGCGCCTTTGGGGTCCTCTTTCTTGATGGCGCGGATGGCGGTGGGGGCCGTGAAGAGCAGCTTGACCTGGTGCTCGGCGCAGACCCGCCAGAAGGCGCCGGCATCGGGCGTGCCGACCGGCTTGCCCTCATAGAGCAGCGTGGTGCAGCCGGCGAGGAGCGGCGCATAGACAATGTAGCTATGGCCCACCACCCAGCCGACATCGCTGGCCGACCACATGACATCGCCGGGCGAGAGCCCGTAGATCATCGGGATGCTCTCATGCAGCGCCACGGCATGGCCGCCGTTTTCGCGGACAATGCCCTTGGGCTTTCCCGTCGTGCCGCTGGTGTAGAGGATATAGAGTGGGTGGGTGGCCTCGACCGGGACGCAAGGGTGTGGGGTGGCTGCGGCCAGGGCGGTTTCGAAATCGACATCGTGCTGGCCCATCGCGGCCTTTTCCTGCGGGCGTTGCAGCAGCAGGGTGAAGGCGGGTTTGTGGGCGGCCATGTCCAGGGCGGCGTCGAGCAGGGGTTTGTAATGCACCACCCGCGCGCCCTCGATGCCGCAACTGGCGGTGATGACGGCCACGGGCTGGGCGTCATCAATGCGCGCGGCCAGTTCGGCCGAGGCGAAGCCGCCGAAGACCACCGAATGCACCGCACCGAGGCGGGCGCAGGCCAGCATGGCCATCACCGCCTCGGGCAGCATGGGCATGTAGATGATGACGCGCTCGCCCTTGGTCACGCCGCGCGCGGCCAGGGCGCCGGCGAGTTTTTCCACGCGTGCCAGCATCTCGGCATAGGTGTAGCGCGCCTGGGTGGCGGTGACGGGGCTGTCATAGATCAGCGCGGTGTCGGCCCCGCGCCCGGCCAGGACATGCCGGTCGAGCGCATTGTGGCAGGTGTTCAGCCAGCCATCGGCGAACCATAGCCCGTAACTGCCCTGGCCGGGGAAGAAGGCGCGGCTGGGCGGGCGGTGCCAGTCCAGCCCCGCCGCCGCGGCCATCCAATAGGCCTCGCTATCCGCGGCCCATTGGGCGCGGGTTGCATCATAGCCGGCGGTTGTCCCGTCCATGGCCCGTTATCCTCCCTTGGCGGTGGTCAGCTCCGGTGCATGCCGCCGCTATCCACATCCAGCACCGTACCATTGATCGAGGCGCCGCGGGGGCTGGCGCCGAAGACGGCGAGTTCGGCGATTTCACGCGGTTCGATGGGCCGGCCGAGCGGCAGGCCGGTCAGGGTTTCGCGCCAGCGCTCGGCATCGCCGAGTTTTTGGGCGGCGTTGAAGCGGGCCTGGGTTTCCATGCGGTCGGTGGCGGTCACGGCTGGGTTGATGCCGAAGACGCGGACCTTGTCGTTTTGCGTCTGCCCGCCGAGTGCATGGGTGAAGGCGATGAGTGCGGCATTGCCGGCGGCGCCGGCGATATAGCCGCCCTTGGGCGCGCGGCCGGCCATGCCGATGATGTTGACGATCACGCCCGATTGGCGCGCCAGCATGGCGGGCAGGAAGAGCTGGCAGAGATGAATATAGCCGAAGACCTTCAGGTCCCAGGCGGCTTTCCAGCGCTCCACCGAGATATCGGCGATGCCGCCCGAGGGGATGGCGCCGGCATTGTTCACCAGAATATCGGCATCGGGCGCCATGGCGTGCAGTTTTTCACGCTCTGCATCGGCTGAGAGATCGGCCGCGAGCACCCGCACGCCGACCTGGAAGCGGGCGCGCAGGCTGGCGGCGGCGGTATCCAGCACCGCCGGGTCGCGGGCGGAGAGCAGCAGGTCACAGCCTTCGGCGGCGAAGGCCTCGGCGCAGGCCAGGCCGATGCCCTTGCTGCCGCCGGTGATCACGACGGTCTTGCCGCGCAGTTCCATATCCATGGTCGTCACTCCCTTGTGTGGGCTTAGCGTATCGCCTCTGCCGACACCGCAAAACCCCTGGCGGCGCCGAGCGCGGCCCGCACCGCCCATCCGGCGGCAGCGCGATCAAGGGGCTGCCGGCTCAGGCTGCGAGTTCATACTCCACCTCGGGCACATAGGTCGCGCATTCCTTGCCGAGCAGCGAGGAGAAGAGGACGAAGCTCTCCACCATCACCGGCTCGGCACGGAACAGATTGTGCCGCTGGACATACTCGATGAGTTTGGGCGGGGCGACCGCATCGGTGCGGGCGAGGGTGACATGGGGGGTGAAGCGCTTGCGCTCGGGCTGCAGGCCCACCCTTTGCATGGCGTTCTCCACCTTGTTCTGCAAATGGCTCAGCGCGTCATTGCGCTCGGCGCAGACATGGACGGATTGGATGCGGCCCTGCTTCTCGAAGGTGCCGAGGCCATGCAGGGAGAGGGGGAAGGGCCGGGCGCGGATGCCGGCCAGGGCCTCATCCACCTCCTCGGCCTGCCAATTCTGCACCTCGCCGATGAAGCGCAGGGTGAGGTGGTAGTTTTCGGGACGGATCCACCGCGCCCCCGGCACGCCCATGGCGATGGCGGAGAGCTGATCGATCAATTCCTCTGGCAGGGCCAGGGCAACGAAAAGACGCAGGGGCATGAGGCAGGCTCCCACCGATTCGCTGGCGATATTGCCGTTCAGGGCTGGATTCGGTCCAGCAGGGTTTGTGTGACAGGTGATAATCTCTCCACCATCACCCGCACCCCGGCCTGGTTGGGGTGGATGCCGTCCGGCTGGTTCAGGGCGGCGATGCCGGCCACGCCCTCCAGCAGGAAGGGGTAGAAGAGCATTCCCGGCCGCTCGGCTGCCAGGGCGGTGAAGATGGCGGCGAATTCCCGGCCGTAATCGGCGCCCAGATTGGGCGGGGCGAGCATGCCGGCCAGCAGGGTGGGGATGCGTCTGGCTGCCAGCCTGTCGAGAATGCCGGCCAGATTGGCCCGGCTGGCGGCGGGGGGCAGCGCCCGCAGCCCGTCATTGCCGCCCAGCGCGACGATGGCCGCTTGCGGGTTTTCCGCCAGCGCCCAGTCGATCCGCGCCAGGCCGCCCGCGGTGGTATCGCCGGAGACCCCGGCATCGAGGATGCGCACCGGCCGGCCGGCCGCGACCAGGGCCGCCTGCAATTGCGGCACGATGCCCTGGCCGGGCGGCAGGCCGTAGCCGGCGGTGATGCTGTCGCCCAGCATCAGCAGCCGGATGGGCGTTTGCGCCAAGGCCGGAAACGCCAAGGCCGGAAACACAGAGAAACCGATCACGGCCTTTTGCAGCGCAGCACGGCGCCCATATCTGCCAACCATGGACATCCAGCCACAAACCCCCGCGCTGATCGAGGCGCATCACCTCCAATTCGAAGTGGTGGGGGCGGCGGGGCGCGTCAACGTCCTGCGCGGGGTCAATCTGCGGATCGGTGCCTCGGAGGTGGTGGGCATTGTGGGGCCATCTGGCTCGGGCAAGACCTCGCTGCTGATGCTGCTGGCCGGGTTGGACCGCGCCAGTGGTGGCACGCTGAAGGTGGGCGGGCATGTGCTGGCGGGGATGGATGAGGATGCCCTGGCGCGGTTTCGCCGTGATGAGGTGGGGATTGTCTTTCAGTCGTTTCATTTGGTGCCGACGATGACGGCGCTGGAGAACACCGCCCTGCCGCTGGAATTCGCCGGCGATGAGCAGGCAGCGCGCCGGGCCCAGGCGGCGCTGGAGGCGGTGGGGCTGGGCCATCGCATTCATCACTATCCGGGCCAGCTTTCGGGCGGTGAGCAGCAGCGCGTGGCGGTGGCCCGGGCTTTTGTGGCGCGCCCGAAATTGATTTTGGCCGATGAGCCGACCGGCAATCTTGACCGGGCGACCGGCCAGGCGGTGATGGATTTGCTGTTCTCGCTGCGGGAGACACTCGGCACCACGCTGGTGTTGATCACCCATGACCCGGCACTGGCCGCGCGGTGCGACCGGCAATTGCGGATGGAGGACGGGCTGCTGGTGGAGGATTTTTCTGAGGTTCCGGCCGAATGAACAATATCTGGCTGGGGCTGAAGCTGGCCCGGCGGGAATTGCGCGGCGGCACCCGGGGTTTGCGCATTGTGCTGGCCTGTCTGGCGCTGGGGGTGGCTTCGATTGCGGCGGTGGGCTCGCTGCGTGCCGCCATTCAGGCTGGGTTGCAGGCCGATGGCGCGCGGCTGCTGGGCGGTGATTTTGAGATTCGTGGTGGCTATCAGGCGGTGCCGCCCGAGCCCATTGCCTGGGCGGTGGCGCGTGGCGCGGTGCCGAGCGCCATCCTGCTCACCCGCGCCATGCTGGTGGCGCCGAGCAGTGAACGGATGCTGGTGGAACTTAAGCTGGTGGATGGGGCCTATCCGCTATTTGGCACATTGCGCCTGGAGCATGGCCGGCTGGAGCGCGGCAGCGTGGCGGTGGAGCCCGCGGTGATGGAGCGGCTGGGGCTGGCCATTGGCGATGAGGTGCGGCTGGGCGAGGCGCGGCTTCGGCTGACCGCCAGCATTGCCGAGGAGCCGGATAAGGTGGCCTCGCCCACCATTTTTGGGCCGCGTGCGATGATCAATCTGGCCGATCTGCCGGCGACGCAACTCGCCCAGCCGGGCAGCCTGATCAATAATGAGGTGCGGTTTCGGCTGCCCGAGGGGGTGAATGCCGAGGGTTTTGTGCGGGAGTTGCGCGCGGCGTTTCCTGATGCCGTCTGGCGGCTGCGGATGGCGAGCCAGGCCGAGCCGGGGGTGAACCGGTTTTTGGATCGCGCGGCCTCCTTTCTGACCTTGGCGGGGCTGACCGCGCTGCTGGTGGGCGGCATTGGCGTGGCCACCGGGGTGCGGGCCTGGCTGGAGGCGCGCGGGCGCACCATTGCAACGCTGCGCTGCATGGGCGCGCCTGCCGGGGCGATTTTTGCCACGTATTTGTGGCAGGTGCTGGCGCTGGCGGTGCTGGGCACCGGTATTGGGTTGGTGGCGGGGTTTGGGCTGACGGTGGTGGCGGCCTGGGCGCTTTCGGCCGTGTTGCCGGTGCCGCCGGTGCTGCTGCCTTATCCGGCGCCTTTGGGGCTGGCGGCGCTGTATGGTTTGTTGACGGCGCTGGTGTTTTCGCTTTGGCCGCTGGGGCGGGCGCGGGAGATTCCCGGGGCGGCGCTGTTTCGGGACAGTTTTCAGCCCTCGCGCGGGTGGCCGCGGGCCTCGCTGGTGCTGCTCAATGGGGTGGCTTTGGCGGGGTTGGTGGCGCTGGTGGTTTTCACCGCTGAGCAGCCGCGCTTTGCCGCCGGGTTTTGTGCCGGGGCGGCGGCGGCGCTGG
>Ga0214921_10001972_pt1 | contig 34338 bp, 56 predicted proteins | sample LL1505_MetaG_FD_177992 | JGI IMG/M metagenome (GOLD analysis project Ga0214921, IMG submission 177992) | Freshwater microbial communities from Lake Lanier, Atlanta, Georgia, United States - LL-1505 | ecosystem: Environmental > Aquatic > Freshwater > Lake | place: USA: Georgia | collected... | reverse complement strand
ACAGATTGGCGTGTGCCTGGCATGATCATCAGACCAGGATTAGAAAAGTTCATAGAACATCTAGTGCCGTTGGATCCATTGTACGTGGTAGATCACAATTTGGAATTGTTAGAACCTGCGCTGAATCAATTTACTGTAGAGTATCGTCGACGACTGCGTCCATATGCCATTGACGATACCAAAAATGAAAATGCCATGTGGCAATTGCCAGACGGACAATTTGGATTTGTGTTTGCCTACAACTATTTTAATTTTAAACCCATGCCAGTGTTGCGCCGATACATTGACCAAATATATGCCAAACTCAGACCTGGAGGAGTTGCGTTATTCACATTTAATGATTGTGATTGGCGGCAAGGTGCGGCACTTGCAGAAAAAGATTTCATGTGCTACACACCCGGAACCGAAGTTGTAGCGCATGCCCTCTCTGTGGGATTTGAAATCCTAGACAGACATCGCGGACAGGGCGATCTTGCCTGGTTAGAAATTAAAAAACCCGGCGAAATCAAATCCCTTAGAGGTGGTCAGACTCTGGCCAAAATAGTTGCTAATCAGTAAAAAAATCTATATAATCATACAACATAGGAGTACACATGAGAGATTATCTTAAAGACTTGGTAGAACACACACACGATCTTGGCTGCATTGACTTGATCAAGATCACTGGTGACGACAAAAGCACAGCCATTGTGGGTGTAGCTGAGGATTTGTCAGTAGTTTTGGAAGGTGAGTTTAAAAACCCACACGCAGACTTTGTGGGCACATTTGGCATGCCCAACTTGAACAAGTTAAAAATTTTGTTGAACTTGCAGGAATACAAAGAAAACGCCAAATTAAAATTGACCAAGAAGGCCACAGGAGCACCTGACGGTATTGAGTTTGAAAACGCTGGCGGAGATTTTCGCAACACATATCGTTTTATGGCCGCAGAGATTGTGAACGACAAACTCAAAACACCCAAGTTCAAAGGCGTCACATGGCACATTGAATTTGAACCCACTGTGGCTGCTATTCAACGATTGCGTATGCAGGCACAGGCCAATGCTGAAGAGCCCAACTTCCAGGCTCGGACTGAAAACGGCGATTTGAAGTTTTTCTTTGGTGACCATAGCACACATGCAGGTAACTTTGTGTTCCATGCAGGCGTAAATGGTCAATTGAAACGCACTTGGTCATGGCCGGCCACACAGTTCATGGCCATCATGGCCCTGACCGGGGACAAGACCATCCGCATTTCAGATGATGGTGCTGCCAAGATCACTGTGGATTCAGGTGTGGCTGTTTACAACTATATTTTACCTGCACAGAGCAAGTAATGGAAACCAAAGCTAGAACTCTAACAAAAATGATCACATATAGAATAACCGCATGGTTGTTTACTATATTTTGGACTTGGTTGTTCACTGGTGACATTGCTTCGGCCACAGGATTTGCCACAGCCTTACACATCATGCTCAGCATAGATTATTACATCCACGAACGAGTATGGTTAAAAATCAAGTGGGGTCGAATTGATGCGTAAAATTAACTATTATTATTTCAATAATAGGTACACATTGATTTGTACATTGAGATTTAAATCTCTTTATTTTTCTCTACATTGTAATAAAGCAACAAAAACTTGGCATCACTGTGTTAAGTTTATACATGATTTAGATATTTTAGGTTTATATCACGAAGTAAATTGGAATACTAAAACAAAAACTCAAAATGCAAGATAACTTAACCGCTAAACAAAATGATTACGCTGTGTTCTTACCGGCCATATCAGGTTTCTATGCCACATTTGTAGGCAAACAACGCAACGAGCCGTATGTGGATCCTGCAAGATTTCCACAAGGGCTAACTGACATGGAACAGATGAACTGGCTCAACAGTCAGAAAGCATTGTTTCCCTACCGGTGGAGCCTGTACTCCGGTGGCCATGCCAACTTGGATTTGAACAAGCAAGACTGGTCAGAAGACATGGTTCGCAATCGTGAACCTGGTACATTCATGCTGGGCGATTCAGGTGGATTCCAGATTGCCAAGGGCTTGTGGGAAGGCGACTGGAAGGCCAACTCAGGTTGCGTCAAGGCCGAAAAGAAACGTTCGTCCATCTTGAAGTGGTTGGATACTGTCAGTGACTATGGAATGATTCTTGACATCCCTACCTGGGTCATCCATGATAAAAAAGCATCGGATGCTTGTGGTATTCGAACACTGGAAGAAGCAGTGGATGCCACCAAGTACAACAATGAATACTTTATGCGGCATCGTCGTGGCAAGGCCAACGGTGGTGCTAAATTTTTAAACGTGTTGCAAGGCGATAATCATACCTCGGCAGAAACATGGTATCAAACCATGAAGCAGTATTGTGACCCTGCTGTGTATCCAGACACACACTTTGATGGCTGGGCTATGGGCGGTCAGAACATGTGTGACGTGCATTTGGTTTTGCGTAGATTGATTGCACTGAAATATGATGGATTGTTACAAGAAGGCACACACGATTGGATGCACTTCTTGGGTACAAGCAAGTTGGAATGGGCTGTGCTACTCACCGTGATTCAAAGGGCCGTTAGAAAATACGCTAATCCCGCATTCTCTATCTCCTTTGATTGTGCCAGTCCATTCCTCGCCACAGCCAATGGACAAGTGTACTTTGAAAATGTGTTTGAACATGATTCCAAGTGGAGTTATAGAATGGCACCGTCAGCAGATGACAAGAAATATGCCACAGACACACGCAAGTGGAGTGATGGTGTTGTGGCAGATGGCATATATCCACGTTGGGAAGACAGTCCTTTGAGTGACTTGTTTACTATGAAAGATATCTGCATCTACGCACCCGGCGACCTAAATAAAAATGGAAAAGAAGGCAAAACATCATGGGATTCATTCTCATATGCATTGTTGATGGGTCACAATGTTTGGATGCACTTGACTGCTGTGCAAGAAGCCAATAGACGTTTTGATGCAGGAGAACATCCTGCCATGATGCGTCGACAAGGCGGAGACTATGCCAAGTTTGAAGACATTGTAGAAGCCATATTTGCCGCACCCACTCGTGCGGAGTCAGAAGCCATTATTGAATATTACAGCAATTACTGGATGGAGATTGTGGGCACACGTGGCTTCAAGGGCAAGAAGGCCATGAATGCACGTAGCCAGTTCAATGCACTGTTTGAGTATGAACAAACTGAACAAGAAGATTTTGATTCCAGCAAACTTGATCGATTAGAGGCCACAGTATGAAACGTGAAGGACATGACAACGTTGACTTTTTCAAAGGCACGGAAGTAGAACGCACTCCGGCATTTGGTCGGCCGACATTGTTCGTGGTTGGTGTTCAGTCAGTGGATACCATTGCAGCCAAAATGGCAAGTTGTGAGCACATTTTCTTTGGTGCCAATCACAGCTTTGATCCCAAGGACGCACTGGAATGGCAACGATGGGAAAGCATGATCACATACTTTTTGGAACGTGATTATCTTTGTACCCTGGACATTCCCATTTCAGCAGTGGAACAGTTCAATGATGGATCATTGTGTGACTATCGCAACTTTATTCCACAGATTCGAATAAGTGTACCGTATACAAAGCTGTGGAATTATAATACAATGTTAAAAATAGATGACAAGGACTTTGACGCTACCAATCCCGGCGTCTGGTGCCACAGTCTGCACAGCCTGATGAGCCGTGAAACATTTACCAGTTGGGATGATTACAAAGGCGATAGTAAATTATGAAATGGCTAGACAACTGGATATTGAAACGTGCCAAGCGCATTAGACAACGTGAAGAAATACTGTACGAAGTATCACCTAGCATCACCAGTGGCCTAAAGAGCCAGGACAGTGCCAACATTGGTACCAGTCGACACAGAATGAATTTCACTGTGTATCGTGCCAATGGTGGCATGATGGTAGAGTACAACAGATATGATGACCGCCGGGATCAACACTGCTGTGAGTTGCACATTGTACATCCAGATCAAGATCTTGGTTCGGCACTGGCCAAAATTGTTACATTTGAATCTCTAAAGAGTTAATGTCTCTATCTTTGGAAAAGTTAAAAACAACTTTAGAAACAAAATACACAGTTGATTGTGTGTTGTTTTTAGAAGATCTAGAACGTCAGTCTAGTTCTACTTTGTATAAAATTCTTAAAAAATATCAGCAGCCAAAGTATTCTGATGATTATAGATTTGTTTTTTTAAATTTTTCTACTTTGCAATCAACAACATTGGATCATGTGATAGACATAGTTGATTATTTGGATATATCACATTATTTTGTGCTGTTGATTTCTGATCAGTCTGACACCATTGAATACTTTCAAAAACTAGCACAACCAATACAGATTCAACAGGTGCCATTTGTTGTACCCAGTCAATCACTTGAGTGTGCTACTGAACCCATGTTTAACCCATCAAATCACATGTGTGCTCATGCCTGGGCAGGTTTGCATGTAAGACCTGACAGTAAAGTTGCTGTTTGTTGTGATTTCAACGATGTTATAAAAGATGACAACGACCATGCATTTGATGTACGTGAACATACTATAGATCAAATATTATCAAGCACCTACATGAAAAATTTGAGACACTCATTTAGACAAGGCACAACCCCAGTGCAATGTGATGCGTGTATTCGAATTGAGTCTACTGGCGGCGAATCCAGAAGATCTCTAGCCAAACACAAAATGCAAAATATATACGGACTGATTGACTGGGAAAGCGAGGATTACCAAAACAATCTTGGATACATAGGCGGGCATTTTGGTAATCTTTGCAATTCAAAATGCAGAATTTGCAGTCCATTTTTTAGTTCTGTGATTGCCGCTGAAGAATTATCGTTGGTGCCAAAGCAACAAGTCAACACTCATCCTGTGTATCTATTATCAAAAAACAATACCTGGGCCAAAGACAACAAACATTTTTGGGCAGATTTAAAAAATCATGTTCCAAAAATTTCTACATTTGAATTTTTAGGTGGTGAACCATTGTTGTTAAAAGAAAATTTAGAATTTATGCAACATCTAGTAGACACTGGACACAGCAAATCTTCTTTTTTTGAATTTACAACCAATGGTACTCAGTATCCTGACATATTTGATAAAGTTGATCAATTTGGACGATTCACAATCACTGTTAGCATAGACAATATAGGCAAACGATTTGAAGTTGAACGCAGTGGTGCAGAATGGCACAAGGTTGAAACCAATTTAGAAAAATTTATTTCTTTGAAACAAAAAAATCAATTTGTAAAAATTGGTGTCAGTATTACAGTTAATATCCAAAATGTGTTTTATATTCCAGAATTAATTCAATGGCTAAAAACCAAGAATATAGATCATTATTTTTACAATGTGTTGCAACAGCCCGATTACTTGAATATCAATCAATTGACCCAGGCAGCCAAAAACATGATATTGAATAAATTTTCACACAGTGCATTCAACGATTTTGACCTACAAAAACTAAATTATGTAATTCAACATATTGAAAATTCTGTTACATCTGACGGCAAAGAGTTTTGTGAGTATGTGAGATCAAAAGATAAAATTCGTGGGGAAAATTTTGCAAATTCTCATCCAGAAATTGCACAAGCCATGGGATATGTGTTATAATAATCTAAAGGAATCTTTATGAACCAAGAACAAAGAGATAAAACAGAACGTGTGATGAGCGAAGCCCGGCGTCAGATCTGGGTCACATGGCAACGTGAAGGCATACACATGTATCCTGCTGCCTTGACAGACCCCAACTTGGCCGATGTTGAATTTCTTGGCTATCCCCATCGTCATATATTTCATTTCCGAGTGTGGATTGATGTGTTTCACAATGACCGAGACTTGGAATTTATCCAATTCAAACGCTGGTGTGAATCGCTGTACAACAGTGACAATTCCGTTCTAAGCCTCGATCACAAAAGTTGCGAGATGATGGCAGACGACCTATATATACAGATAGCTTCACGCTATCCCGGTCGTGTGGTACATATCGAAGTGTCGGAAGACGGCGAAAATGGCGCCGTGATCCGATACGAATTAACCAAACCCAACCTCAACATTGTCATCTGATGAAATTATATCAATCACAAGTACTAGCCAATCTAGATAACTTTAGGCTTACCGACACGCCAACTAAACTCATGAGAGAGCGTGTCGATATGTTTTTGTTATGGAAAACTGTCGAGTATTTTCTCCCAAAAAATCTATTAGAGATTGGATTTTTTGCAGGCCAAAGTGCAGGTATCATAACAGAAGCTGCTGGACCAGATTCAATGCTAACGTCAATAGATATAGATTTTTCTCGAAGACATGTATTTGAAAAAATATTTTTTAATCATAATATAAATTTTATTGAGACTGACAGTTTGAAATTACAGTTAGACAGCAATAAGAAATATGATTTCATATCTATTGACGGTAATCATGATTACGAATATGTATTAAATGACTTTGCAAAATGTTTTCCTTGCATGCATAAAAATACTATATTATACATGGATGATTATCGCTTGCCTGGTGTAGATCAAGTAATATGTGAAGAGTTATTAGGAAAACATGATTTTGTGCCATTCATGGTAGGAGACCAAGCAATGTTTTTTCACCATGTTGGGCATTCTGCAGATGAGTTTCTTGATGAATGGATACAAGATAAATCTAAAAATTTCATCTATTTTGAAAATGTAGAAATGTTTGGAGCATTATTGTTAAGAGCTAGATTACCAAATATATTTGTTGAGCATCCAACCTTTTTTACTCAAGCGTTAGAATTTTATAAACTTTAATTATCAAGGAAGCATTATGGCAAGACCTACTTTCAAGCCCAACCCTCGAGTCACAGAGATCCAAGAGGATCTCGAAGTGTACTTGGAATTTTGCCAGGACTATGGCTATCGTTACAACGAGGCCGACTTGTATAACTTCAAGAGTTATGCATGGCAACAATTCAACAAGTGGCATCAAGGCAAGAATGCCAAAAACATGTGGGACGAGGATACTCGTCGCTTTGCAGGACATCGCACATGAGAAAACTGTACTACATGGGTCTTGAAAGTTATGAGGCCCGTTACACACTGCAACTGACTGAATGGAACCGACGTGTGTTTGATGCACGTGGCCTGGATGTGGTGTATGTGCAAGGCACCACCATTGACAACACACAAAGCATCAGTGTTGGACAAGTGCTGGATGCACACGGACGCAGTTACTTCTCAATGAGCCAAATGATGAACTTGGTTCAACTGATGAAGAATGGCGAAGTCACTAGTGACGATGTCATCTACTTTGAAGACATGTTCCAACCGGGCATTGAGAGTCTGCCCTACATCATGGACCAGATTCCCCCTGAACAGCGCCCTCGCATTTATGTACGCTGTCTAGCACAGGCCATTGATCCTGATGACTTTGTGCATGTGTGGGGCATGGCAGGTTGGATGAGCACATATGAACGCATGGTCAATCACTTTGTGACAGGCGTGTTGGCCACCAATGAAGAAATGGTTGCTCACATGCGTATTGCAGGGTGGACTGCCCCAATCTACAACATTTCAGGATTGGCATTTGGCAAGGAAGAAGTGCTGGAACGCATTGGTGGCAGTGCAAACATCCGACCATTTGTAGATCGTCCACGCCGTGTGGGATTTGCCGCACGTTGGGACCAAGAAAAGCAACCAGGCTTCTTCATGGACTTGATTGAGATGTATGGTGAACTCACTAGCGAGCCCTGTGAGTTTGTGATCTATTCCGGTGGGTCACTGCGTAGCAACAATCCTGAATATGTGACTCGTGCCAGAGAGATGGAAGCAGCCGGTAAACTCAAAATCTACGACAACATCACAAAAAATGATTACTACGCTCACCTTAATAATACTCGTGTGCTGTTTAATTGCGCCCTTCAAGATTGGGTTTCAAACACTGTCAGCGAAGCAGACACTCTTGGGTGTAATGTTTTATACCCTGCTTATAGGTCTTTCCCTGAAACTTTTAGTAATGACCCTAACAGGCTTTATGTTCCTTGGTCAATAGATGATGCATACCACAAGATGCAGAACTTGTTGCGTGAGCCACATCACAACATGGGCTTGATTTCAGACTGGAACAATGGTACCATTGACCGTGTGATAGACATTGTGACAGGTGCAGGTGAACAGTGGAACCGTGCAGGGCCAAGATACAGAGATCACGTGGCCCACGAAAAGTATCAAGTGGTAAAAGTCGAATCATGAAAAAAACTGTGGTCGTAACAGGTGCTGGTGGGTATATTGGCGGACAGACTGCATTGATGTTGGCTGATTCTAGCCATCGTGTTGTGGGCATCGATAGGTTGCCATGCCCTCCTCACTTAAAATCAGCATTTGATGATTATGTCGAACAAGACTTTGCCCACAAAGATGCCTTGGTCAAATTGTTGGTACATGGGCCCGACGCTGTGATTCATTGTGCTGGCAGCAGCCTGGTTGGACCCAGCATGAACAATCCTGCCGATTACTTTGAAAACAATGTGGTGAGTACTCTCACACTGTTGGATCAAGTGCGCCGAAGCATGCCCCAGATCAGAGTTATTTTCAGTTCAAGTGCCGCAGTGTACGGTGAGCCCATAATGACTCCCTGCCATGAAGTGGATCCTTGTGAGCCTATATCACCGTATGGTGACAGCAAGCTCATGGTGGAGAAGATCATGGCAGCATATCACAAGGCCTACAACCTGGACTATGTGGCGTTTCGTTATTTCAATGCATGTGGTGCCGACAGCCAAGCCAGACACGGACAAGAATCTGGAGCCACACATATTATTGCCCGAGTGTTGGAGGCCATTAGAGATGATCGTGAATTTACGCTGAATGGTGTGGACTTTGCCACGCCGGATGGCACCTGTGTGAGAGACTATGTGCATGTGGAAGACATTGCTCGAGCACATGTTCGAGCCTTGGATTCTGAGATAAAACCTGGTGTATACAATTTGGGCAACAATCAAGGTGTCAGCAATAGAGAAATCATTGAGGCCGCTGAACGTGTGACTGGTCGGAAACTGAAAGTTGTCATGGGCCGGGCCAGACCAGGAGACCCTGCTGTGCTCACTGCCAGTGCTGCCAAATTTGGCCAGGTGTCCGAAGGATGGAGACAGTTTGAACTGGATCACATGATTCAACATGCATGGGCGTGGTATGTTCGAAAAGATACTTGAGTTTGAAACAGCCCTGGCTGAATTCACTGGTGCTCCATATGCTGTGATGACCGACTGTTGTACCCATGCTATCGAACTGTGCATGCGGTATGACCGTGTGGAGTTTTGCGCATTTACCCCGTACACCTATTTGAGTATACCCATGCTCATGCACAAATTGGGTATCAAGTATGTGTATGAAGAGGATGATCCTGCTCAGTGGGTGGGTGAATACCGATTTAGAAAAACTAGGATCTGGGACAGTGCTCGACGTTTAGAACACAACATGTATCGACCAGGACAAATACAGTGCGTAAGTTTTGGGCATGGCAAACCTTTGAGCATTGGTCGTGGTGGTGCCATACTGTTGGACGATGTTGAAGCCTATCGTGACTTGTTGGCCATGCGTTACGATGGCAGAGATTTGACCGTGAGTCCTTGGGTTTCACAACAAACTTTTAGAGTTGGATATCACTACAAGCCCACCATAGAAGAAGCTGAACGTGGCATGGACTTGTTAAATCAATACACCAGTCAACCTCCACGTGAGGTTGTTTATCCAGATTGCAGACAAATTTCCATAGTCAGTTGACGTCACGATCTAAATAGTGTACAATTACACATAGGAGTAAAAATGGGTTACGACAAAGTATATATCAGCAATGACGAAGAACAAACCGTGAGTACTAGCAAAAATTTATCACAAGTGCTTAGGGAACAAATGCAGGCACGAGGTCGACGCTTTTGGGCCAACGATAATGTCAGCGAATACATGAGCGAAGCTGTAAAAGAAAAACTCATTGCCGAAGCCACTGTGGCGTTTGAAGGTGTGCTGGATGCACTGCTGATTGATCGCGAGACGGATCCTAATTCAAAGGGCACAGCACGGCGCTTGGCCAAAATGTATTTCAACGAAGTAATGGCAGGAAGATATGAACCCCCACCAGACGCAACAGCATTTCCAAATGATTCAGCAGACCGTTATGAAGGCATGTTGGTTGTACGCAGTGAACTTCGCAGTATGTGCAGTCATCATCATCAACCAGTTAGTGGGGTCGCCTATATTGGAATCATCGCTGCCAACAAGCTCATTGGTCTATCTAAGTATACTCGCATTGCTCAATGGTGTGCTAGGCGTGGTACTTTACAGGAAGAACTGTGCATAGACATTGCCAATGAGATCATGGCCGCAACTGGGTCAAAGGATGTGGGTGTGTATATTCAAGCAGTGCATGGATGCTGTGAGAATCGCGGCATCATGGCACACTCAAGTCTAACACAGACCACTGTGCTACGTGGTGCTTTTAAAACGGATGACAGTGTTAAAAAAGAGTTCATGGACAATATCAAACTGCAACAAGAGTTTGCACCAAGATAATTTTTGAAATGCCTCAATCTCAAAAAAACTTTATTGTGTTCGGACCCGGTGGTCGTTGCGGCAGCCATTGGGTCGAGACAATACTGATAAATCTTCTTGGTGTTAAATATACAGTTGACTCTTTCACGATGTTGCCAACAGGTTGGATTTATCATACTAATGGCACAACCGAAATATTAGAAATGCCTAGCGAAATTAGAGATTCTACCACATTGATTTATTGTGTTCGAAAGAATCATTTTGATGTTGCTGTCAGTAAGTTGGTAGCCGAAATCTCTGACGAATGGTATCACTACACAAGCAAAACAGTCGAACCGTTTGTGGCTGACACTGCCAGATTTAAATGGCTCATCAATGATCTACAATATATTCAAACAAAAACGGTTCCAGAAGATATTTTGCCGCTGTTTAACAACTCAGTTGTCATTGACTTTGACCATCTGACCAGCTCGGCAATTCCCGAAAAGTACATAGCGGATCAATTGGGCATTGATTATGCAGTAAATGAGAACAGTTGCCAAACAGATTCTGCACCAAGTAACAAAAACACAAGAAACTACAAAGATTTAATTGTGAATTGGGACGAACTGGTTGACATATATAACGTTTTCTTAGTTGACCATCACGCATAATAAATGCAAGATCGAGCTATGGTAGAAAAATACCAATACTTGAGTACTAGCTTTTGACTCATTGACCAGAAATTACAGTGATGTTATAATTGCCTTACTGTTATAACATTGGACTGGAATGATGAAACATACAATACTTTGGACTTTGGTGGCTGGCATGATTGGCGCCTTGACTGCCTGTGGGGGTGGGGGTGGGGGTGGGGGTGGGGGTGGGGGTGGCCCACCAACTTCGGCGGCCACCGATCCGACTCCAACTTCGGTTAGCGCATCGCTAATACTGAATACACCTGCAGGATTAAATTACAGCACAATGTTTATGCCGGCAAAATTTGATGCTGTTGGCGGAAAATATATTGTAGTAAGTGGAATTTACCTTGCCAGTGGTAATATTGAATCTGCACCCATACCAAATCCAGATGCACCTATTCGCATCTTAAAAGTCAACAGCGACGGAACCAGTGCTGACGTGACTGCCAAAATTCTTGGCGACAATGCTACCACACCTGGAAATATCGATATAGCAGACTTTAACGGTGATGGGATCGACGACATTGTTTCATTGTATACAAAAGACTTTCCTTTTGTAGATATGTCTGGTAACGAATTCCGTGGAGTTGGTGCAGTATTTTTAAGCCGTCCAGGACTGACACACAGTCGCAGTGTGCTTGCAGGAGAGAGCTGGTCTCACAACACAACAGTTGCCGATCTTAACAATGACGGCAGCTTGGATATCATCAACAGTCGCGGGCAAAAGTGGCTCAACAATGGACGGGGAAACTTTACATTCCATGATCACTTGTATAATTTAAATACCAGCCCAGGACTATGGATGAATGGATCTGGTGTATGTGTTGGTGATTTCAACAACACAGGCAGAAAGCAAGTGGTCATCACTGATCTTGCAGTTGATCCTACACAGGCGCCGATTGCAGACACTGTGATTTTTGAATTGGATAGTTCGTTATCTCCGGTAGCCAGTCATACTTTGCCTGTTCCTGTTTTAGATAGAAACACAACGGATCCAACCAAGGAAGTCAGTCATGATGTGCGGTGTGTTACAACAGACTTGAATCGTGATGGTAAATTAGATTTATTAGTACTCAGTAGGCCCAACGCCCAATCGAGGAACAATAGATGGACCGACGAAGGCAGGGTGCAAGTATTAATCAATCGAGGCAATTGGATGTTTGACGACACAACCGATACTGCAATGGCTAATTATCCTACTAATGTATCAATTTCATATACACCAGTGACCATAGATTTAGACGGGGATAGCATCCTAGATCTGTGGTTAGGTAATCCTGATTTTTCTTCAGGAAAAGCCAACCAGGCCTGGTTAAACAATGACTCTGGTACATTTACAAGATCGTCGCAAAGCACAATTGATGGAATAGGAGCCAACGGCCCGATAATTCCAGTTGGGTTTGGAAACACATTTGCCTTTGTGTACTCTAAATTCAGCAACAGTCAAACATCCTTTTTCGTCACAAGTTCTAAATATACTTTCAAGAAGTATTGACATGTCAGGCAATATTGTGTATACTAACTTTTAATGACTTAGGAGTAAATTATGACAATTATCACAAACATCACAGGCGAAATCAAGTTGCCTTGGGAACCAGGGCTGTTGGAGTGGTTGCAGGAACACTATCCTGCAAGCAAATATAGAGTGGTAGAATTAACTTAAAGGAGAAAGACCATGGCAAAGAAACTAACTAAACTGAGCAAGGTAAACGAATCAATCACCATCAACCGTTATGACAATGGTTTCATGGTAGAAGTCAGCGGACGTGACAACGAAAGCGATTGGAAAACTGCAAAAATCCTTTGCAGTACAGAAGAAGAAATGACAGCAGTGGTTCGCGAGTGGACCACAATGGAAATTGATACTTAAGGAGACGTTATGTTTGGTGCAAACTACAATGACAATGATGTTATCAATTATCGTTCAGCAGCCGACATTAATTCGGCCATGGGCCGTGTGTATGGTCATATGACCATAGCTGTGCTGGTCAGCATGCTGGTCAGTTACTGGATTGGCACCACTCCAGAACTGTTGCAATTCTTTTTTACCGGTGTGTTGAAATGGATTGTGATATTTGCACCCTTGGCAGCCATATTTGGTGTCAGCATGATCCTAGCCAATAACCCCACAAAACCTGTGGCACAGTTGTGCTTGCATGGATTTGCAGCCTTGATGGGCCTGAGCTTTTCAATGATCTTTGCGGTGTTTACCATGGGATCGATTGTGAGTGCATTCATGGGTGCCGCCATCTTGTTTGCGGTAATGAGTGGCTATGGCTACTTTACCAAACAGAGCCTTGATAGTTTAGGCCGGTTTATGTTTGTGGGCTTGATTGCTATTGTGATTGCCAGCATTGTGAACATATTCATTGGCTCAACTGTGATGCAGATGGTTATCAGTGCCTTGGCCATCATAATCTTCCTGGGACTCACTGCCTACGACACTCAAAAGATTCGCGAAGAGATCTCAGTTGAAACCAGTGCGGCTGTGGAAGTACGTGGCGCATTGACTTTGTACATGGACTTTATCAACTTGTTCTTGAATTTATTGCAGTTGTTTGGCGGTAGAAAGGAATAACCATGGCCACTTGGAAACTCAGTCCCCAGTACAAAAAGTCTGCTGTTGAACGGTCTATCTGGACCAAGGATGGTGTCACTGTTGTGCGCGAAGAAGGTTATCGTTGGGGCACATTCTATTGCGAAACTGCCTACCAGCCGGACATTGATTTGAAAAACCCTGACGGTTACGAAGTCAACTGTGGCGACTACGACTGGGAATTGGATAGCCTAGACGATGGTTGCTGGGCCGACTGGGAGTTTCCCGACGGCATGAGTGATGAAGAACGTGAGGCCATTGAAACAGCCTGGGATGAAAACTGGTACGATGGTATGGAAGAACTAGGCTGGTCAAATGATGATACTGAATATCATTTCTACGGTCCACTACGACTGGAAAACGAAGCGACCGGTGAGGTATTTCAAGGAGAACCAGATGCCTAAGAAAAAAGCAAAAATTGAACTGTACGCAGAAGCACCTTATATCCAAGGCTTTGATTCAGCCAAGGCCGGAGAAGAATTTTACAATCCCTATGCGGAGATTGAAAATTCCGAAGCTGATGCCGAAGACTATGCACGTGGCTATGAAAATGCTGTGGAAGAACAGGCACAATGAAATACGAAACATTAAAAGAAGCACACGCCGCAGGTGTGGCACCTTGGGATTTGACAGTTGATCGGTTGACTGACTATCATGTGGCTGTGTTCCTGGATCGTTATCCTGTGGCTCCAGGACACTTGTTGTTTGTGCCACAGTACAACACATCAGATGTGATTGTAGAGTGTTTTGAATCAGCCTTGCGCGAAGGTAGCAGAATGGTCCGAGACGGAGAATGTGATGCATTCAACATAGGCATCAACATGGGTGAGGCCGCTGGCCAAACTGTGATGTATCCACATGTGCATCTCATTCCACGAAAGCACGGAGACTGCGCTGATCCCATTGGCGGTGTGCGTGGTGTTATTGCCGGGCAAGCCAACTACAAAGCAGCCGGCTATCAACTGCCAGCATAAGTATTTCTTTAAGCGGTCTTGGCGTCATTCCCGCTTTACAAACTCTGCCGCCTATGCTAAAATTAACATAGGAGAAAAAGCATGACACCAATAACATACAAATACACTTCGACCAAAGAATACCACGATGCATTTCCATGCGCATATCGTCAGTGGCGGGCAGACAGCCATTGCAACCTGATTCATGGATATAGCTTCTCAATGAAGTTTTACTTTGGCACTGACAACTTGGACGCACGTAATTGGGCCGCCGACTATGGCGGTCTCAAAGAACTCAAATCAGTGTTGGAAAGTCAATTCGATCACACATTGCTTGTGGCCGAAGACGATCCTGAACTGGAACTGTATTTAGAAATGCAACGCAGAAACATTGCCAAGCTGACCATATTGCCCCGACTAGGCTGTGAAGGACTGGCTGACCAATTGTACAAGTATGTGAATGGTGTGTACATTCCAGACATGTGGGGTCCAGGAGAGGCCAAACGCTTGTGGTGCTACCGAGTGGAAGTGCGTGAAACACAATCAAACATGGCTTTTAGAGAAGGTCATAGAGAATGGAATGAAGATTTATTTGCGTAACATCCAAGTAAGATATCTAATAAATTTTAATATACCCACATTTAACAACTATATAATGTCATGAACACACATGATTTCGACATCTCCGTACTACTGCCCACGCGGGCCAGAACCGACATACTGTTTCGCAGTATTCGAACACTGTTTGATCTAGCAGACAACAAAGATCGCATAAATCTCGTGATTGGGTTTGACCGCGATGATGCCAAGGGTATTGACTATTTCAGTCAAGAAATACAACCTTGGTTGTCCGAACATGACATTGAATACAGTGCCATGATTTTTGAGCCCATGGGATATGCAAACTTGAATGTGTATTACAATTGGTTGGCCAAACAACAATCTGCTGATTGGTATTTGTTTTGGAGTGATGATGCAACCATGGACACTCAGGGCTGGGACACTAAAATTACTGAGTACAATGGTCAATTCAAATTACTAAAAGTACACACACACAACGAACATCCTTACAGTATCTTTCCCATTGTGCCACACAAATGGTATGACCTATTGGGTACATTGAGCCGTCATCAAATGCCCGATGCTGAACTCAGTCAAATAGCATATATGTTGGATATTGTAGAAATAATTGATGTTTCAGTGATCCACGATCGTGCTGACTTGACTGGTAAAAGTCCAGATGCTACCCATCAAAATCGTGTGTGTTTCGAAGGCAATCCAAATGACCCTAGAGACTTCCATCATCAGTCCAAACGAGACCAACGAATGAAAGATTGTGCAACATTGGCCACATACATGCACTCGGTTGACCCCAGCAGTACAGAATTTTTTAAAAATGTACTGGAAGGACGACAAGATCCTTGGGAAAAATTAGCAGCCAATGACATCAACAAACAACAAGTACAATTTCCTATTCGGACCGAAAGTGGAAAATAATATGAGTATGGATACGAATAAATTATACCGGTCAATAAAAACAATCCGGCGAGTGGAAGAAATTGTTGCTAAAATATATCCCACAGACAAAATCAAAAGTCCAGTACACCTGGGCATTGGCCACGAAGCCATTCAGGTGGGCGTGTGCGAACACCTGCAAAAACAAGATGTTGTGTTTGGCTACTACCGCAGCCATCCACTGTATCTGGCCAAAGGTGGCGACCTCAATGCCATGATGGCCGAACTGTATGGAAAAATTTCTGGTTGTGCTCGTGGCTGGGGTGGCAGCATGCACTTGGTTGATCTTGAACACAACGTGATGTCTACCACTGCTATTGTGGCATCAAGTGTGCCAAATGCTGTGGGCTATGCCTATGCTCTCAAACTTAAAAAATCCCGTCAGATAGTTGTGAGTTTCTTTGGTGATGGTGCCACCGAAGAAGGTGTGGTGTCGGAAAGTTTGAATTTTGCTGCACTTAAAAAATTACCTATTTTGTTTGTGTGCGAAAACAATGAGCTGGCCATACATACCAAACGCAGTCAACGACAAGCAGTGCTTGATATCTGTGCCCGGGCCAGAGCCATTGGTGTTGAATCGACACACATCAAAGAATACAACATAGAAACAATTTACAACACTGCCGGGGATCTTGTTGAAAAAATACGCAACGGTGCAGGTCCGCAGTTTTTGGAAATTGCCACCAGTCGTTGGCTAGAACACGTTGGTCCTGGTGAAGATTTTAAATTGGGATATCGCACTGAGGATGAAGTGGCTCCGTATCGAGCTCAAGACGAAGTGGAACGCCTGGGCAATCAATTGGACCCTGCCGTTCGCGCACAAATTGATCAAGAGATTGAACACAAGATTGCTCAGGCAGTTGTGTTTGCTGAGTCTAGTGAATTCCCACCGCAACAGGAACTGTTAAAATATGTCTACAAATAATCGATCTATATCTTATGTAGAAGCCATTCGAGAAGCCACTGCTATTGAAATGTCTCGTGACAGCAATGTTGTGCTGTTTGGTCTTGATGTTGATGACCCCAAGGGCACATTTGGCACAACCAAAGGCTTGGCTGAAGAATTTGGTTCTGACCGATGTTTCGGAACTCCATTGGCTGAAGATGGCATGACTGGTGTGGCTGTTGGCATGGCCTTGGCCGGGCTGCGTCCCATACACAATCACTATCGCATGGACTTTGCTACTCTGGCCATGAACCAATTGATCAACGTGGCTGCCAAGACACATGCCATGTCCGGCGGTATGCAAAATGTACCCATGGTGGTGCGCATGCTGATTGGCAAAAGTTGGGGCAACGGATCGCAACACACCCAAAGTCTTTATCCCTTGTTTATGAACATACCCGGCATCAAAATCTGTGCACCTAGCACTCCATATGATGCCAAAGGATGTTTGGAATATGCCGTTCGTGACAACAATCCTGTGGTCATGGTTGAACACAGAATGTTGTACTACAGCACTGGCCATGTGCCCGAGGGCGAATTGTTGGTGCCTCCTGGCCGAGCGCGAGTACTTGTTCCAGGACAGGATGTGACCTTAGTGGGTATCAGCTATCAGGCAGTAGAATGCATGCGAGCACAAAATTATCTTGCAGACATTGGAATCAGCGCAGAAGTTATTGATCCAATTTGGTTGTCGCCCATTGACATAGACACCATCGAAGCCAGTGTACGAAAAACAAAGAATCTTGTGGTAGTTGACAATGCTTGGACTACATGTGGTGCCGGCAGTGAAATCATTGCCAGTTTGCATGAACGTTTGGGTGACACAGTCTGGCGGGCCAAACGTTTAGGATTCGCACCAACACCATGTCCTACCACTCCTTCTTTAGAAGACCATTTTTATCCCACAGGACAATCCATCGCTGCCGCTGCAAATGATCTTGTTAAAGGCCATGCTCAGCATTGGTATCCAACTGCCAAGGATGAATTAAAATCTGTTGAATTCAAAGGACCGTTTTGAAAACAGCCGTGATCATTGGCGCCAACAGTGACATTGCCAAAAGCGCCATACAACTTCTAGAACGACAATATCACATAGTAGCGGTTGGTCGAGAAACGATCAATCTTGACGACACTACTAGTGACATGCGTATTGGTATGGTATTGGCCATGGCCGACGCAGATGTGATTGTTAATTGTGCCGGAGTTTTTGGAGACAACACACTAGATTACGACACTGTGTTCAATGTAAATTTAAAAAGCAATTGGTCAGTGATCAATTACTACATCAAAAATCCACCCACCAAGACAGTAAGATTTGTCATGCTGGGATCCAGTGCCTACAAGCAAGGGCGTAAAAACTTCATTTTGTACAGCGCCAGCAAGGCAGCGTTGTTCAACACGTGGCAAGGCGCCAGTGAATTTGTCAGCGACAATTTGAAACTGGGATTGATCAACCCAGTTCATGTGCATACCAAAATGGTAGCACACAAGCCACACCCAAACCCAGACATCTGTCTGGAACCAATTGATGTTGCAAGAGAGATTGTGAATTTATGTGACATGACACAAAGTCGCTGCATAGATATGGATTACAAAATTAAGGAGACTGTATGAAAGTAGGAGTTATTGGAAAAGGTACTGTGGGCTCAGCAGTGTATGATGGACTTGAAGGACAAGGACATGACATGAGTTTTTATGATCCAAAAATTGAAGGCTCTAGACTTGAAGACATATTGGATACCGAATGTGTATTCTTGAGTGTGCCCACAGACAGCACTGTTGAAGGTGACTGCGACACCAGCATTGTAGAAAAAGTTTGCAAAGAACTCAGTGATGCAAACTACCGAGGACTGGTGGGAATCAAAAGCACAGTGGTTCCTGGAACTACTGATCGTATGAAATTGACCTATCCCATGTTGCGTATGTGTAATGTGCCTGAATTTCTGCGGGCCAAGACTGCTCTAGCAGATTTTATTTACAATCATGATGTATTGGTCATTGGAGTTTACAACGATGCAGATTTTGAGTTGGTTAAAAAGATACATGGCTTCATTCCACGAAACGTAGTTCAAGTCACGCCCATTGAAGCAGAAGTTATCAAGTACTTCAACAATGTGCATCATGCGGTCACTGTGACGTTTGGCAATATCATCTACGAAGTTTGCCAACGTATCGGTGCCGATTACAACAGCGTTTACAATGCCATCATCAAACGCGATTGTATTAACCCTCACTACTTGTTGGTCAATGAAAAATTTCGAGCATTTGGCGGACATTGCTTGCCTAAAGATACACTGGCACTGAACAACTTGATTAAAAAACTTGGCCTGGAGTTTGAAATGATTCAGGCCGCATTTGACGACAACGAAAGAGTCAAAAATGGCTAAAATACTAGTGACCGGTGCTTCAGGTTTGTTGGGCACAGAATTTTGTCGACAGTTGATCAATGACGGACACACTGTGTATGCTGTGGACAATCACAGTCGTAGCACAACCATTCCCAGTTGCAGTGAATGGTATCCCATGGATTTGAACAACGTTGATGCCATCAACAGCCTGCCCACAGACTTTGACTATATCTATCACTACGGTGCCATCAACGGTACTACTAATTTTTACAACATGCCCAACAAGGTGTTGGAAAATAACTTTGTATGTGACCTAAACATTTTTAATTTTGCTCGTAAGTGCAAGAATCTAACACGCCTGGTGTATGCATCCAGTTCAGAGATTGTGGCAGATGACACAGTGTCACCTGTGCCCGAACACACTGATGTGTTGATCAAAAACATTCACAATGCTCGTTGGAGTTATAGACTGGCCAAAATCACTTCTGAGAATTATCTAGTAAACTCTGACTTGCCCTACATGATCATTAGATATTTCAATGTGTACGGCGAGAACAGCAAGCCGGGACATTTCTTGGGCGATCAAATCAGCAAGATACGCAAGGGTGTGTTCTCTGTTATTGGTGCACAAGAAACACGCAGTTTCTGTCATGTGAGTGATGCCACTCGTGCCAGTATTTTTATTGCTGAAAATTGCAATCGCGAAGTGATCAATGTGGGCAATGATTGTGAAATTTCAATTGGTGACGCAGTCAAGACCATTGCCGCAGTGATGGGCCATCCTGACGCAGAGTTTGAACAGTTGCCCAGCATGCCTGGATCAGTCACCAACCGACGTCCAGACATCAGCAAACTGCGTAGCATCATGCCTGACTATGAACCCATGTCTTTTGAACAAGGTATCAGACTGATTTTATCCTGATACAAAATGAAAAGATTGTTTGCGTTTGGGTGCAGTTTTACCAACTATCGTTGGAGCACCTGGGCTGATTGTTTGGCACCAGAATTTGATTACTTTGAAAACTGGGGGCAGGCCGGCGGTGGCAATCACTATATCTTCAATAGTGTAATGGAAGCAGATCAATGGCATCAGTTTGGCGCTAGTGATACTGTGATAGTGTGTTGGACTGATTTCAACAGAGATGATCGATACATAGGTGGTCGATGGCACACACTGGGCAATATTTTTAATTGCCCTATCTACGAACCTAAATATCTCAGGGATCACCATGACGAGCGAGGTTATTTGATAAGAGATCTTGCTTATATCAAAGCTGTGAAAACACTGTTGGAAAATCGTCCTGGATTATCCTGGCGTTTTCTCAGCATGGTAGAACTCATGGCAAGACCTGCGCCAAATGATAATGAGAGTTTGCATAGAGATGCCATGCGACTGTACAGTGATGTGTTAGACAGCATTTTGCCCGGGTACGATAAAACTGTGTTTTTAAATAACTGGCCAAAACCTGGTGCTGACCCACATCCCAGTCCTGCGGAGCATTTGGCCTATTTGGACGCAGTGTTGCCAGGTTGGGTGACAAAAGCACAAACTCGTGTTAAAATGCATGAACAAAGCATCAATCTACGTAAAGATCCTCGTCGTTCGGGAATGACTCAAGTAAAAAGATTATAAAGGCAATGCAACATGTTTGGTACTAACGAAATTATTGGCAAGAAGTATTTTAAGGACGCACCCGCAGACAGTTTGTTTGTGACCAGTATGTTCTTCACACTGCAAGGTGAAGGACCGTATGCAGGTCAGCCTGCACTGTTCATACGCCTGGCCAAGTGCAATTTGGATTGCAGTTTTTGTGACACATACTTTGATGATGGTGACTGGTTGACATTTGATCAACTAGAAAACAACATGCATGATGCCGTCAATGATTTTTGGCACAAACAAGGCAAAGCAACTCCCGCATGGGCAAGCAGTGAAGTCAAACACTATCCAGGTGTGGTATTGGTAATGACCGGCGGCGAACCTTTGCTACAAGAAAACATTACAGAATTCATGAGTCGTCAACTGCCAAGATTCAAGGCTGTACAAGTTGAAAGCAATGGCATTCCAGAGACACCAGTACCCGAGGGTGTCACACTGGTATGCAGTCCCAAGTGCATGGAGAAGAACGGTGTTGCTACCAAGTATCTTGCACCCAGCAAGACCATCTTGGATCGTGCAGACTGTTTGAAATTTGTCATGTCATCAGACACGGCCAGTCCATACAACAACATTCCTGACTGGGCACATGAGTGGAAACGTACTAATCCTCACAAAGAAATCTATTGCAGTCCAATGAATGTGTACAACGATTTCCCACAACGGATCAAACTGTTGCGAGCAGAAAAAGGCACAATCACCATGGCTGAACGTAGCACAGTGGATGAGGTCATCAGTTTCTGGGAACCTGGTTTGTTGAACTTGACAGCCAATCAAGCCAATCACGAATACACCGGTCGCTACTGTGTTGAGCATGGACTCAAATTGAACTTGCAGATGCATTTATATGCAAGCCTGGCATGATACTAGATGGAGCATTTGAAATGTGGGATTGGTTAACAAAAAAGAAAACGCCTCCTGTGAAAGAGGAAAAAGAAAAAGTTATTCGTGTGCCTAAAGCACCTGAAAAAACTGCCAAGCAGAAGGCCACAGAAAACAATGAACCTTATGTGGCCATCTTGAGCATGGACATTGATCCTGCCAACCTGCATCAAGGTGCATTTGAACTGGATTGGAATGAAATATTCATTGCCAGACTGGTCAAGGCCGGCTACATGATGAAGCCCACAGACGCAGACTCAGACATTGTGGATCGGTGGTTTCAAAATGTGTGCAGACATGTGGTAATGGAAACCTGGGAACAAGAACAGGCCATTCGCAATTCAGGCTCACAATATGTTCGTGCCAGAGACATTGGTGACGGACGCACCGAAATTAGTTAAGGATACTGATATGATGGACGGAAGACGTGTGGGCTTTACTGCCTCAACATTTGATTTGCTACACGCTGGCCACATTGCCATGTTGCGTGAGGCCCGGGAAGAATGCGACTACTTGATTTGCGCATTACAAAATGATCCTACCCTGGATCGTCCCAACAAGAATCGCCCGGTACAAAGCATTGTGGAACGACAACTGCAACTGATAGGTTGCAAGTATGTGGACGAAGTTTGGGTGTACAACACAGAGAAAGATTTGGAAGACCTGTTGTTGATCCTGCCCATTGACGTGCGCATCCTGGGCGTGGAGTATGAAGGCCGGGAATTTACTGGTCGTGAAATTTGCCACAAACGTGATATTGAACTACATTTCAATGGTCGTGATCATTCATTCAGCAGCAGTGAATTGCGACAACGTGTGGCACAGGCCGAACTTTTGAAACGGAAAATAGAAGAATGGGAACCAGTGGGTGCAGATGACACAGGTGGTCCCAGTCCGCGATGATACTGTACGCAAATGGTTGCAGTCACACCGCGGCTGCTGAAGCAGTTGTTCCGGATGCATTTGCAGTGGATGACGGCCGGGCTGGTATAGATCGACGCCCACATCCTCTAAACCTAGCAGCCAGTTGGTGCTCACACTTGGCAAGAGATCTTGACTGGACTTTATACTGCGATGCAGAGTCAGCGGCCAGTAATGATCGCATTGCCAGAACCACACGTGAATGGATTACCAACAACCCTGACAAATTGAGCAACACATTCATGGTCATACAGTGGACCACTTGGGAACGCGAAGAGTGGTTGCACAAAGGCACATGGTATCAGGTCAATGCATCAGGTGTGGATTGGGTACCAAGGGAACTACAACAGCGATACAAACAGTTTGTGGTTGATGTAGATTGGACAGCAAAAACACAAGAATGTCATGAAAAAATTTGGGCCTTGCACGTTGAACTGCAAAAACTTGGTATTCCTCACTTGTTTTACAGTGGGAACAGCAGTTTTGGTGATGTCCAAAATCAACATATTTGGGGTACTAGTTATATGTATCCTTACAATCGGCAGGGTACTTACAGCGCAATTTTACAACAAAACGGACATGTGCCCACAAAAGGTCACCATTTTGATGCCAAAGGCCATTGCTTTTGGGCCAAGTATGTGTTACAATACATCAAACAACACAACTTGGTAACACACAATGCGCTATCTACTGATTGACACCAGCAACATGTTTTTCCGTGCGCGGCACCAAGCACATCGTGCTGCCGACACGTGGACCAAGTTGGGCTTTGCCCTACATTTGACCTTGATGAGTGCAAACAAAGTAGCACGTGATTTGGGTGCTGATCATGTGGTATTCGCACTGGAGGGACGTAGCTGGCGCAAAGATCACTACCGACCTTACAAAGCAAACCGCGCAGTAGCACGTGGACAAATGAGCGAAACAGAAGCAGAAGAGGACAAGCTGTTCTGGGAAACCTATGATGAGCTGACTAAATACTTGTCTACACGAACCAACTGTAGTGTCGTCCGTTGTGCCACAGCAGAAGCAGATGATGTCATTGCACGTTGGATTGCATTACACCCCCAAGACGAACACGTTATTGTCAGTTCAGATTCAGACTTTGTGCAGTTGATCGCACCCAATGTAAAATTGTACAATGGCATCAACGATCACTTGTTCAGTACCACGGGTGTCACAGACGCAAAAGGCAAAAACTTGGCATTCACTATTGAGAGCAACTCAAAGATCAAGGTTGGCAAAGCCGATGCCAACTTTGTGCCACCTGTGGACTATCAGAAGTGGGTGCTGTTCATGAAGTGCATGCGTGGTGATCCTGGTGACAATGTGTTCTCGGCCTATCCGGGTGTGCGTGTGAAAGGCACTAAGAATCAGGTGGGACTGACAGAAGCATTTGAAGATCGTGATCGTCGCGGCTATGCCTGGAACAATCTCATGTTGCAACGTTGGTCCGATCATGAGCAAGCCGAACACCGGGTGCTGGATGATTATGAACGCAATCGCACACTAATTGATCTCACAGCACAGCCCGATGAGATCAAGGCCATGGTAGATGAAGCCATACGTGAACAGATCAGTCATCAAGATGTGGGCATGGTAGGTGCGCACTTTTTACGGTTTTGTGGCAAGTACGAGCTTACCAAACTCAGCGACTATGCAGATGCCATAAGTCGCTGGTTGAATCAAACATACAAAGGAGTATTAGATGATAGAAGCCAAACCAGTAATTGATAAAAAGTATTGGATACTTAAAAAAGACAATCGCAAGATTGGTGCGTTAGAGGCTGAACCTGATGGTTACACCATGCGTATCTTGGACCAGATCGGCAAGTTCAAGACCATTCCCATGGTGCGTAAAAAAGTTGACATTGAATTTGTGCCGCCAGAAAAGACCACCCGGCCAGCACCAGATCAAGTGCATGGTTATGCCACAGGATGCCGAGCGCACAATCCCATGTGGGATGTCAAACAGCGATTGCCATTGTTTACCAAAGAACGCAAATCCAAGTCTTGGTATGCTGCCGGCTACTATGCGGTGAAACAACATCGTGCCTGGAAGATCCTGCGCAACCCAAAACTTATTGTGTTAGAACGTTATCAATATCAAGGACCTTTTCATACTCAGGAGGCAGCACGTGACAAATCCCTTTCGTGATCAAGAAAAATTTATGCGGGCCTGTGACCAAACAGTTGGCAGCGAGTTTGACAAGGATCAATTTAATTTGTATGTTAGTTTGATTGAAGAAGAAGCAGGTGAACTTGCCGAAGCAATCAAAGCACATGACCAAGTAGAAACACTTGATGCTCTTATTGATATTTTAGTTGTAACTATAGGTGCTATTCATAGCATGGGTAGTGATGCTGAAGGCGCTTGGAAAGAAGTAATGAGTACAAACTTTGCCAAGATTGGTGAAAATGGTAAAGTGCGTAAGCGTGAAGATGGTAAAGTTTTAAAACCCGTGGGCTGGACACCGCCTGATCTAAAACCGTTTGTTTAAAAATGAGTCTACACATACATCGATTTGTGGATTCAGTCAAAGCACACGAAGCACGTGGGCAAAAAGACTTCACCATGCCCATGCGCGATGCCAAAGACCTACACGCGGACATCACTAAACTGTTGATTACATTGGAACAAATGCGAGCACAACAATCACGTGGTGTAGAAGTGGTAGAAGTACAAATTGCTGGGGGCAGTTTTAAATCTGCATAGTTATTGGCATAAATAAACATGGAGTTTAATATGTCAAGACCAAAGCCATCTGTGCTGATCGAGCACACCAACAAACAAACTTACAAGACCGAGCAGGTGCTGGCCTCAGAAGGTGTGTGGGCAGTATTCTTTGATGCCAAACCTATCAATCTCAAAACTGGTAATTTGCTCACACAGTATCCAGGGCCTAAGTACAAAAAAGTATCATTCTCCAATCCTGGACATGCTAAAAATCTAGCTCGCAAACTCAATACACAATTCAAAACTGATAAATTTTCAGTGGTGCTGTTGACGCAAGGGGACAAGGTCTATCCATGATCAAAATCTATACGCACTGTGACAAACGCGGCCGAGTAGAGAGTATTCATGAAAAAAATCAACACAATATTTTCCCTGGTATAAAAAGTGACAGTGTAGTAAAGTTTGGCTGGACAACTGATATATTTGTCAATCAATTAAGGCAATTACCAAATTCAGAAAATTATTTTAAAATTTGTCCGTGGAATGAACAGATTCCATTGGCAGAACAAGGCTATTATCTAATGCACTATGGAAATGACATCCAGGCAGCACAGCATTATGGCTTTATTACTTTGCCACCTATTATTGTTGATCAAATCAATGATGGCGTGTTGACACTGTTGGTAGTCATGGTGTATGAAACTTTTAACGCAGCTAGTCTTGCTCAGTGGCAAACTGATTTTTGTACTCATTTAAATTTTTTAGGTATACAAAGACACGGATCAGTAAAGGTATTGCTGGGTGCGCACAGTCCTACCATGCAGAATCATCAAGACCGGCGTGTGGCCTGGATCTTTTACCCATGGTTTGAAGCTGCCTTGCAAAATCAGGTCAACTCCAGCAGTATTACCAATGCGCCACGGGATCCATTGCTGAAAAAGAAGTACAAGTTTTTGAGTTTAAACAAGAGACCCAGGCCACACAGATTTTTATTAACAGCCTGGCTGGAACATCTTCAGCTTGCTCATCATGGGTACATGTCTTGGCCATTGACTCATAGCAGAACACTAGATGAATTAACAACAAATCCATTGTATTCTTGTGGATTAAAGTTTTTTCCAACTATAGAACGACATGTTCGCAACATTAACAAAATCTCAGGCAGTTATCCAGATGCAGACGAATACCCAGGGACAGATTGGTTGAGTTCAGCACCATTGTACAATGATGTTGATTTTGAAATAATAAATGAAACACATCACCAGAACATAGGCGACCAAGTATTTTTGACTGAAAAAACTTTTCGTGCAATTTACATGGGTGTGCCATTTATAATTTGCGGCAATCCTGGCAGTTTAGAGCTATTGAGAATGTTGGGCTACAAGACATTTCCCTCGGTGTTCGATGAACACTATGATAAAATATTGTCTCCAGTACTGGCTATTCACCATATTGCTATGGAGGTACGTCGACACGCAATGGCTAATTTACCACTCAGTGGATTTGCGCATGATGAGATTTTACAAGCAACAAATCACAATCAACAACTTTTTCTGAGCAAACAACACGCTCAAAACATATTTGAGGTTATTCAAAAAAGTTACAACTAATGTTAAACAAACTGGTACTTACCCAAGAGCTCATAACCCGTTATCCTGATGCTCCAGGATTGGATGAGGCCATGCGCTCATGGTGGCAAAACATTCGAGACGATGGTGGCTTGAGATTGACTTACGAAGGATATCGTGTGTTCAGTGACTGCTTGGAACTAAACAGCTACACATTTGAGTTGCCAGAAAAATTGTTGACACCACGCAATTTGATTGCTCTGGATCGTCACATGGCATCACCGTATTACATTGTGAACAATCGCAAGCACAACCACATGGTGATGTTTGGCAGTCGAGAAGCCATGATGGCCACCCTGCATGGTGACATGCAGAGATTTATCAAGAGTTTGAGTTATTGACGACTACGCACAAACAAGGCAGCGCATGGATATAAAAAAAATGAAGCAATGGAAAATTGAAAATTTGGACTCCAAGAGTGCAAGTTTTTGTGGATCCAAATGGTACAACGCCAGTGTATGGTTGAGTCAAGGCTGGACCACCAGCTGCCATCACAACCCGCCGCATGCCATCGATGTAGATGCCATTGCTGCCAATCCCATGGCCATGCACAACACTCCCATAAAAAAACAAGAACGTGCCATGATGCAACAGGGACTAAGGCCCAAAAACTGTCAATTTTGTTGGGTGATGGAAGACACTGATCCAGAAGCTCTCAGTGATCGTGTGTGGACCAGCTGGGGCGGTCAAACAACCTCTGAACAATTGGATTCAGCATTTGACCAAAGTGCCGATGACGATTTTGATTTGACTTACTTGGAGTTTGTTCCCGATCGTACATGTAATCTAGGTTGCAGTTATTGTGCTCCAGCCATTAGTACAACCTGGGCTCGTGACATCACACAGAATGGTCCATACGAAAATTTGCCAACAGATCACCGCAACCATTACAAAACCAATGGTAATGAGTCGGTTGGTTACAAATACGGCGATGCCAATCCCTATGCTGACGCATTTTTCAAATGGTGGGATTCGAGTTTGCACAAAACCATCAAGCAGATTCGCATCAGCGGTGGAGAACCCATGATGTCGGGTCACACCTGGAAACTCATGGACTGGCTGTCTGAACATGCAGGCGAGGCCGACTGCCGAATCGAAATGACCACAAACTTGGCCTACGATCAAGACACACTCATGCGTTTCTTGGATGCTTGCAGTCGTGTGAGTGTGCCAATTTGGTTGTTTACCAGCGGTGAATGCACTGAGAAAAAGATTGAATATGTGAGAGATGGCCTGGACTGGCAACTGTGGAACAGCAATATAGATCATGTGTTGAATTCTGGAGTGATTGCCATGACTGGCATATGTGGCACACTGAGTGCTGCCAGTGCCGATGGATTTACAGAGTTCTTGTATTGGCTGGCTGACCGCAAGCGCAATGCACCGCACAATCCCAATAACACAAATAGTCTCATGTTGTCGGTGAATCCAGTACGTTTTCCCACCTTTCAAAATATCGTAATTTTGCCGGACATACTGCGTTTAGAGTACAGTCAAGAAATTGATAAATTTTTAAGCCAACAAGACATTGTCAAACTGTTTGGCCCCATCGAATTGGATCACATCAAACGATATTCTACATATCTACGTGAGGTCAAAGTACCACACGAAGAAACACAGATAACCCACATGCAAACTGAATACGCAGGTACTCAGCAAAATATTGATAGGGCAGCATTGGGTCGTGATTTTAAAAGTTTTTTCTTACAATACGATCAACGAAGAAATCAAAATTTTGTCAAAACATTTCCGCGTCTCTCTGAATGGTATGCAGGCTTATGAAAAAAAATATAGTATTTGTAGGTGACAGCTATTGCAGTTCCTGGGGAGGACCCAGTGCAATGCCTCACTGGCCTCGTCAAGAAAAAATTAAACTCAATGATCCTACCAGGCGTAGTTGGCTAGATGTGTCTGCGGCCAAACTTGAACTTGATCTTTACAGTTTTGGATATACCGGAGCCAGCTGGTATTACAGTCGAGAACAACTATTTAGACATATGGCGAATAAACCTGGTTGGATTGAGAATGTGGCTGTTATGATATTTTGTCACACTGATTGTTGGAGATACAACACCGGCAATGGGCACATAGGTGTAGAAATGTCCGCTCCGGATTATCAGCCAGCTGATAAAGATCAATATTACGAGAGCAAGGTCAGAACAGCCCAATCCTACAGGACATGGTTATTGGATCTAATGGATTCGCGCTATCAATCTTGGGCGCAAGAACAATGGTTTTATGAAATAGCCAGAACATTTCAACATGTGCCACAAATGCATTTTTTTTCATTTCCTAACAATGTGGATATGGTTAAGAAAATACTTCCTGGTATTGTGTTTACTACGCCGCTGCTGCATATCAGCCTTGGCGAAGCCACGGGCACAGACGCAGAAATTATGCAAAAATTTATGGCAAAGGATCAACGAACCAATCATTTTAGCATGCAAAACAACCAAGTCCTAGGCAACTTGGTAGTGGATTCAATGCAAAATTATCAGCCTGGTGCTAGACCAATTGATACAGACAAGTTTGATATAATTAATCCAAACGCTGTAAACTGGCCAAACCCTGGATTTGGCACTAGTTAGCAGTATTTTTGTAGACCTTGTGTGACTTGATTCCAAAGTGGCAATATTAAACACCGCCGCACTTGATCAATAGAATAAATCATAAAATGTTTTGTTTGATGTATTCAGCTAATTTCTCAGCCCAGGCCCGTTGTGCCGCAGGTTCATAATGAAACATCCCAGGTGTAATTTCTTTGTAGTTGTTGCCAGCACACCAATGAATGTAGGTCAGCTCGTGATGATATGGATTCATAAATGCGCTGTTCCAATTCAACTGATACTCTCTTTCATACAGTTTAAAATCATGGAAAGCATGAAAAAACACATGTGGGATACGCAGGTGCTCAAGGTATTTGTGCAAATTAAAAATCCGCTCATGCCAGTACAAACTCAAACCTTTGCGATAATTTGGATTCAAAGCAGATTTATGCCAGTGTTCTAACCGCATCTGATATTCCGCAGGCGGGAGTCTTTGGCCTATGCCTAAATTATTTATTTCTACCCATTCAGGACGGTCCCACTCTGTCAGAAACCATTGCACCCTAGCATACTCACTCCAGCCTATCACAATCAAGTCTGGAGCAGTTTGATTCTGTACATAACTCATGGTGGTGTCATAAATGCGGTCATTGCTGGACCCTGACAGGCTTAGATTGATTTCTTGCATGCCAAGCATGGAGGCCAGTTGTGGAGCAATTCCTAGAGAACGGTCATCGAGTTCTTCGCCACACATGTTGCTGTCGCCGTTGATTAGTATTTTCATAGTTGGTTTAATGTATTTTGACATATGAAATACTTATTGTTGTAGACTAAATTGAGTCAAAAAAACTGTGCAACGGTAATACTTTTGTAGTAATACTTTTGTAGTACTACCGTTCGGTTGACCGAATATGCCCGAAATGCTATAATACACACATGATGAGAAAGAAACGTGTTGATCGAACCCACATTGTGTACACAATCCAAATTGGATTGGAGTACTACATTGGTATTACCGCTAAAACTCAGCGCACCATAAACATGTCGCTTCGTAGCCGTGTTAACAAGCACATCTACCGCGCTCGCACAGAAGACAAGAGCTGGAACCTGTACGAAGCAATTCGCACCGCAGGCGAAGCCGCTGTAAACTACGCAATCGTGGACATTGTGCGTGGCAAAGATGTTGCACACAAGTTAGAGCGCGAGTTAATACAAAAGTACGCACCTGCGTTGAACACTGATGTGCGTGTGAAATCGGTTGCCCAATAATTTCCAAAATGTTATAATAGTGGCATACAAAGCAAAAAGGAAATAGAGATGAATGCATTACAGTTTATTGCAGATTACAATGAAAATTTTGGATCACCAGGTGTTGTACGCACCATGCAAGTGTTGACAGAACAGTTTGACCGATTGACAGCAAACGAAAAAATGCTGTACGCAGAATTTCTAGAAGAGATCGCTGTGGTATTGCAAAACAACAAGTGATCCTGGCAGTTGACAGGTTATCCAAAAGAGCATATAATACACACATGAACACAAAGGAGTCAGCAATGGAACAGTTTAAAAGTTGGGAAGAGATGACTGCACTTGAGCAAGCCCAATGCACCTATTGGGACATGTACAAGGATGCTTACGGCCATCGTCCCCGCGGTGTTGACACCAGCACTTGGACCCTTGCTGACTTCGAACAGGAGTTTGCCGGCCTGGGCTCTGTGATCCAGCGTGAAGAGGCTGACCGCAAAGCGGCCGAGGCCCAGGCCATTGTGAAGTTTGAAGACCGTGTGACCAGTCTCATGCACACTGGTGCTGACCGTGAGCGTGTGATTGCATGGTTAATGGATGCTGAACATGCCAATGGCGACTTTGAGTACTTCGCTTTTACGCAGGGCTTGCCCTACAGTTATTTTAGAAAGGCAGCATGATGAACGAACAAATTCGAGAACTTGCTGAACAGGCTAAAATAGATTATGAATTGCTGCCTGAGATTGCGCGGGAACCTGTGTGGATTGCTATTGATGACGAGCTTGAAAAGTTCGTCCAGTTGATTGTGCAGAAATGTGCTGATATCGGTGAGCAGTATGCCGACGGGAATTATGAAGTGTATAATCAGATTTTAGAACATTTTGGTATGCAGGAGTCTAAAGAATGAAATATACAGTTGAATGGCATGACAAAATGCATCGTTGGGACGTGGTGCGTTGGGATATCACTGCGGAAGGTGCGCGAGTTGGTACCACTGTGGACCGATGTGCCACCATTGAGGATGCCCAAGAAATTTGTGCATATCACATGGACATGATGAACCCCGACTTGTGGGCCGAAGTTGGTTGTGAATTTGATCAGGAGACAGCATAATGGCAGGCAAAGCAAAATCAGTTTATCTCACAGTCACTGAGAAGGGCAAGCACACGGCAGTGTTTCGTAAAGTGTTTTTCAATGCTAGTGATTACAATGCCTATGTCAAAACAGACGAGTTCAAGGCCCAATGGCCTGCTGAACAGTATGACATCATAAAGGAGACCTACTGATATGATGCCCGCAGGAAAGTACTACATTGGTGATTTGTGCTATGTCATGGCCGATGAAGAGTGGCGTGAAATTTGCAACATCATCATACGAGAGCCACACATTCTTGACGGCGAATTTGAACTGCCCGATGGACGCAGGTTTGCCATCTACAGCACTGCCTACGGTGACGGCACCTATCATGATCAACACGGCCATGCATACAGTGTAGACGCAGGAAGTATTGGTTGTATCTTGATGTCAGATATTCGTGCCCACAAGTATGACAACATCTTGGACTTGGGTGCTGTGCAAGAGTTTGCCGAGCCATTTGCAACTGGCTCACAAGGCGGACAACTCCAGTTTGGACATGTCGTAATTGAAACTGATGCTGTTGACTGGTATGAGGATGAACTATGACTAAAGTTGTAATCAACGCATGCCATAGTGGCTTTGGCCTAAGCCACGAAGCTGTTTTGCTGTATCTTGACCGGAGTGGCCGGCAGGTGTGGGTTGAAGAAAATGACAAGTTTGGTGGCTTGATTCCATTTACCTACTATCTTGTGCCTCCAGAGCAACGTATAGAAGGTGATCCTGGCAACTGGCATGAGATGACTCTAGCCGAGCGTCAAGCACACAATGCCGCATACAGTGACACAGTGTTCTATGATCGAGATCTAGCTCGTGATGATCCTGACCTTGTGGCAGTGGTCGAAGAGCTGGGCAACCAGGCCAACGGGTGTCACGCTGACCTAAAGGTTGTTGAAATCCCTGATGATGTCAATTGGTACATCGAGGAGTATGATGGCCGCGAATGGGTGGCCGAACGTCACAGAACTTGGGAGTAAATAATGAGTATGACAAAACCAGCTACGGGTGCAGAAGGATGTTTGATACGCGGCCATGACGGAACCTATTACTTCCGTGTGTACGATGCTGACCACAACTTCTGGGATTATGAACTGACGCACAGTGATCTCAGTGTGACAATAACTGATCCTGATGCGTTCTTTTACGATGAATCATCGTACAATGAGGGACACCGTGCCAGGCTGGATCATGCCCCTGCTACACTGGGACTAGAATAATGGCTACCACACCTGACGACGACTTTGACATGCCCGAACTCACAGATGAGATGCTGATGGAATTTCGCCCACTGACTGAACTGGCTCAAACTGACCTGCACATGGGTGCGGCCAATGTAAAACCATTTAGCAAGCCCAAAGAGGAACCTGTAGATTTGTTTGGCATCATGGCCAATGCTGTAATAGGTGCGGGTTATTTGGGCGCGGTTTGGCTGTTTGTCAAAGTTTGGGCCTGGGCCCTGTTCAGTTAGGCAAAACTGCTCTAGCTAGGTTCTAGGGCTAAGGCGTTATATATACATGAAGCGAGAAATCATCAACCAAGTACGAGAACTGTTGGATCGCAATCTCACCACTGCAGAAATAGCACACAGGATGGGCATTGATTTAGACTTGGTCAAAATGGCCATAGACGTTATCAACCAACTGCTGACCTAACCCACTCTGGGTTGACTATAAATAAAATTCCTGTTACAATACATTATTGGGCTGATAGCTTAATGGTAAAGCAGTCGACTCATAATCGATTGAGTCTAGGTTCAATTCCTAGTCAGCCCACCAACACTGGCGTTAGTATAATGGATAATACAAAGAGCTTCTACCTCTTGAATGTGGGTTCGATTCCTGCACGCCGGACCAGTAAATACAACCATGCGAGTATGGGGGAATTGGTAGACCCAGCGGACTTAAAATCCGCCGCTGAATGCGTACCGGTTCGACTCCGGTTACTCGTACCAAAGGAACTGACATGAACAATATCACTATAGAACCACAGCATGAGAGCGAAGGTACCGACGATGACTTCTTTGATGACTTTCGGGCCAATGTGGCTCGACTAGAAGCCGAGCGTCGAGCCTCTGATGAGTTCCGAGTCAACAACAT
>Ga0214921_10001971_pt1 | contig 34342 bp, 36 predicted proteins | sample LL1505_MetaG_FD_177992 | JGI IMG/M metagenome (GOLD analysis project Ga0214921, IMG submission 177992) | Freshwater microbial communities from Lake Lanier, Atlanta, Georgia, United States - LL-1505 | ecosystem: Environmental > Aquatic > Freshwater > Lake | place: USA: Georgia | collected... | reverse complement strand
GGCACATTAAATTGATGTCTCTCTTTAGAATATTGCAAGGCAGCTTCGTAAGCACCTTTGGCAATTCCCAAACTTAAAGCAGCAATAGAAATTCTTCCGCCATCTAGAATTTTTAAAGCTTGCACAAAACCATCGCCCACTTCACCAATTATATTTTGATGTGAAACTCTCACATTGTCAAATACTAATTCCGTGGTTTCAGAGGCTCTCATGCCCAATTTATTCTCTTTTTTACCAGCAGAAAAGCCTTTTGTGCCCATTTCTATGGCAAAGGCTGTCATGGCATGGGAGTTGCCAGGTTCGCCAGTTCTCACCATTACCACTGCTATATTGCCACTTTTTCCGTGTGTTATAAAGTTTTTGGCCCCGTTTATAATCCAATGATTTCCATCTGGATAGGCTACCGTTTTCATGTTTCCAGCATCAGAACCTGTGTTGGGTTCTGTTAATCCCCAAGCTCCAATCCAAACGCCAGAAGCTAGTTTGGGCAACCATTTTTGTTTTTGTTCTTCGTTGGCAAATTGAAGAATATGGTTGGTACACAGTGAGTTATGCGCCGCTGTAGAAAGCCCAATGGCACCATCTACTTTTGAAATTTCAACCAAAGCAGCAATGTATTCTTCGTATCCAAGGCCTGCTCCTCCATATTGCTCTGGAACTAAAATCCCCATCAATCCAAGTTTCCCCATTTCTTTGAATAATTCTACAGGAAAATGTTGATTTTCATCCCATTCGCTCACATGTGGGCGAATAAATTTTTCAGCGAAATCTTTTACAGTTTGGGCAATTAACTGTTGATTTTCAGATGGAAGAAAGTTCATAGCGAATAAATTTTGAAATTAAAGCTTGTTACGAATCTTACTCATATTTGTTTAGTTTGAATTATATCAACATCTTGGTTATGTGTCAAATATTTTTTTTTGCCTTACAAGGTCTTCCTAAAAAGTTACCTATAAGTCTGCCCAGCGATGGTGTTTTCCACCTCGCTGCTGAGCAGAAACATTTACAAAAAATTCTTACATTTGTGTTTCAGATAGCTTTTTGGGTGCAAGGTGAAAAACACCTTTGCACGGCGAAAAAAAAATAGAAGAATGTTATGATTAAATCACTAATTAGTTTAATGTTTGTATTCAATAGTTACTTTGCTTTATCACAGGAGTCAAGTAAATCAACAATTTTTATAGGGTCAGTTAGGAAAATAAAATGTGTAAATGAAATGGGTTTAATGTATAGAGTTTACTTTGATGTCGATTCAATAGTAAATGACGACTACTCAATTTTTAACCATAATAAATTAAAAGCCTCATTACTAACTCACTATCACTTTAATGACCATAAAGACCCATATTGGTACAATATAAAAATTGATGAATCTTGTGGCTTTCCATTTTTTTTAGGTAAAAAATATATAGTTTATGTTACTAGATATCATCATGGTTCTTTAGCGATTAGCGGAATGTCTAAAACAAGAGAACTATATCCTTATTTCGAAAATGGAAAATATATTTGGCGTTAGTTAGAGTTACACTTGCTATGACCAATTATACAGGAGGTAAAGTTGTAGATGAAGTGTTTAAAAAATAAAATCGCATATGTTCTCAATAATTAAAAATACAATTTCTATTATTAGTATTATAATATTGATAATTAATTATTATCTTTCAAATGCAATAATAAATGGTAAGTCAATAAATATTTTATATTATATATTAATTTGTATAGTATCTATGTTTATCACAATTTGGTGGGTTCTGAAAAGCCACAAAAAAGGAGAGGTCTTAGAAAGTATTTTGTCATTCATTACTATATTGATAATGATTATAATACTTTCACTAAACGTATTGTTTTTTTCTCATTATGGTTTCATTTATTTTAATGCCTCAAAAAATAGTAAACTTGTTTATTGTAAAATTGATGAGATTAGATTAAAAAGTTCAAGTTGTATATATATAAGTAATAAAAATATTAATACATATTTAAGATTTTACACCCTCAAACGATTAGGAGATTTAGCAAATAATATTGATAATTATAGTCAATATAAATGTGTACTTAATGTGCGTCAATCTATTAACAATACTTATATATTAAATAATTGGTATATTATCAAGTCTGCTGTTCGTAATGTTCCAAATAGCTAATAATTAAAAAGTTAGGCTCTTTCAGATTTGCAATCTGGAAGCCTTATCCTTGAGCCTGCCCTGCCTTAGCAGGGATTTGCAAACCATTTTTAATCATTAGCAAAATATTTCTTTGAAAAATAAATCGGTCAAATTATATCAACATCTTGGTTTTGTGTCAAATATTTTTTTGCAGATGTTTATTTAACTCATTTTCTATTTCCCCCACAAATATAATTTTTTCATATTTTAAAAATCATACATTGTCTTTTTGAAAATATTTATATTTGATAATTGAATTAAATATGTAATTCTGTCATAATATAACTACATTGGTTAAATCATTGTTAAGAAACCAATCACTACACAATCTAAATTATTTACTATGAACTTTAGTAATTACACCATTAAAGCACAAGAAGCTGTGCAAAAAGCGGCTGAAATTGCCGCAGGGCTCACACATCAGTCTATTGATACTCAGCATATTTTAAAGGGAATTATGCTCAGTGACGAAAATGTATTTGGCTTTTTAACCAAAAAGATTGGCGTAAATGTGGGTTTGTTAAACTCAAAATTGGAAGAAAGTTTACAAAGTCTTCCAAAGGTAAGTGGGCAAAATCAGTATTTATCCAATGAAGCAGCCTCTGCATTACAAAAAGCAAATAATTTATTAAAAGAATTCAAGGATGAATTTGTAAGCATTGAGTTGATTATCTTGGGCTTACTTCAAGTAAACGATAAAACAAGTTCTTTTCTTAAAGATGCTGGTTTTAATGAAAAATCTTTAAAATTAGCCATTAAAGAATTAAGAGGTGGTAACTCAGTTGGCGACCAAGGTGCTGAGAATAAGTACAATTCGCTCAAAAAATATTCAATTGATTTAAACGAACAAGCCAAAGCTGGAAAAATAGACCCTGTAATTGGTAGAGATGAAGAAATAAGAAGAGTTTTACAGATTTTATCTAGAAGAACTAAAAATAATCCTATTTTATTGGGTGAGCCAGGAGTAGGTAAAACAGCTATTGTGGAGGGTTTGGCTTAAAGAATAGTGTCTGGAGATGTGCCTGAAAACCTGAAATCTAAACGAATTGTTTCTTTAGATATGGGTTTATTAATTGCAGGTGCTAAATACAAAGGTGAGTTTGAAGAAAGATTGAAAGCTGTAATTAAAGAAGTTACAGATGCAGAAGGTGAAATTATTTTATTTATTGATGAAATTCATACTTTGATTGGTGCTGGTGGAGGAGGCGAAGGTGCGATGGATGCTGCTAATTTGTTGAAACCAGCTTTGGCTAGGGGAGAGTTGCATGCAATTGGAGCTACTACCTTAAAAGAGTACCAAAAATATGTGGAGAAAGACAAAGCATTGGAAAGACGATTTCAGGCAGTAATTGTAGATGAACCCGATGTGACAGATGCTATCTCAATTTTGAGAGGAATTAAGGATAAATATGAGTTGCATCATGGGGTAAGAATTAAGGATGAGGCAATTATAGCTGCAGTGGAGCTTTCTCATCGTTATATTTCTGATCGTTTTTTGCCAGATAAGGCCATTGATTTGATGGATGAGGCGGCATCGAAATTGAGATTGGAAATTGATTCTGTGCCTGAAGAATTGGACGAAGTGCAGCGAAGAATTATGCAATTAGAGATTGAAAGAGAGGCAATTAAAAGAGAAAATGATGTAGAGAAACTGAATATTTTGGCCAAAGAAATTGCAGATTTAACTGAAACTCGCAACGATTTAAAAGCCAAATGGGAAAATGAAAAGGGCTTGATTGTGAGCATTCAAAAAAGTAAAGAGCTGATTGAACAATATAAACTTGAAGCCGAACAAGCGGAAAGAATGGCCGATTACAGCAAAGTGGCGGAGTTGAGATATGGCAAAATTAAGGAAGAAGAAGAAAAGCTTGATAAATTAAAAAGTGAAGTTGCACAACAACAAGGCGAAAATGCCATGTTGAAGGAGGAAGTAGTGGCCGAAGATATAGCTGAAGTGGTGGCAAAATGGACGGGAATTCCTGTTTCTAAAATGTTGCAAGGGGATAAAGAGAAATTGTTAAACCTTGAATCTGAGTTAGGTAAACGTGTTGCTGGACAACAAGAAGCTATTGAGGCCATTGCAGATGCAGTGAGAAGGAGCAGAGCTGGATTGCAAGATCCTAAAAGACCCATAGGATCGTTTATTTTCTTAGGAACCACGGGCGTAGGCAAAACAGAACTGGCAAAATCATTGGCCGATTTCTTGTTTAACGACGAAAACTCTATGGTGAGAATTGACATGTCGGAGTACCAAGAACGCCATGCAGTGAGCAGATTAGTTGGTGCGCCTCCGGGTTATGTTGGGTATGACGAAGGGGGACAACTTACTGAAGCTGTAAGAAGAAAACCATACTCTGTGGTATTGCTTGATGAAATAGAAAAGGCTCATCCTGATGTATTTAACATACTTTTGCAAGTGTTGGATGATGGAAGATTGACCGATAACAAAGGACGTGTGGCCAATTTCAAAAACACAATAATTATCATGACATCAAACAGTGGTGCTGAAATAATTAAGGAGAATTTTGAAGGTTTTGAAACCAAAAATGTATTTGACCAATTGGAAGTAATTGACAAAACTAAAAATGAAGTACTTCAAAATTTAAGAAAAACTGTTCGTCCTGAATTTTTAAACAGGGTAGATGAAGTGGTGATGTTTAAACCACTGATGAGAACTGAAATAAGAAAAATTGCAGCTATTCAGTTTAAAATTATCAAAGAAAGATTGGCGCAAACAGGCATAGTAATTGAGGCTGATAATGAAGCACTTGATTATTTAGGTGAAAAAGGCTACGACCCACAGTTTGGTGCAAGACCACTAAAAAGGGTGTTGCAACAATTGGTTTTAAATACTTTATCAAAAGAAATTATTGCAGGAAATATTAAAAAAGAATCAATAATTCAGCTAACAATCAGAGATGGAAAACTATCTTTTGAAAATGTAGAAGATTTAAAATAAGCCATAAAAAAAGCCCCACTTGGGGCTTTTTTTATTTTGTTTCTTCTTTAGTTTCTTCTTTTTTATGACAAGATTTTTTGTCATCTTTTTTGCAACAAGATTTTTTGCTGTCTTTGCCACATTCTTTGTCGTCTTTTTTACACTCTTTTTTGTCGCCTTTTTTGCAACATTTTTTGTCTTTATCTCCATCAAAATTTGAAGAAGCAAATGCAATACCTGCCGTAAAAGCTAAGGCACTCAATAATATAAGTACTTTTTTCATGATTAATTAATTTTTAAGTTCAATAGTATAACGTAAAATTAATTAAAAAATTCGTTTAAAACTTGATTATTTGCAAAATCAAAATATGATTTATGTTAGATTTACAAATTATCAAAAAAGATAAATATCAATCTGTTTAGAATCAAATAGATAAAAGGAGAATATGCAATTATGCCCTTATTTTTAATGATAGTATTGCAAAATTCCTTAAAATAATGCTAATTTGCATTGATGGAAAATTTTGTAGTATCGGCTCGTAAATACAGACCAGCCACCTTTGATACGGTGGTGGGGCAGTCGCATATTACTACCACTTTGCAAAATGCTATCAAAAGCAATCATTTAGCACAGGCTTTTCTTTTTTGTGGCCCTAGAGGTGTGGGTAAAACCACTTGTGCTCGTATTTTGGCAAAAACCATCAATTGTCTTTCACTTACTCCTGAGCAAGAAGCTTGCGATAAATGCGAAAACTGCCTGAGTTTCAATAACCAAAGTAGTTTGAGTGTATATGAACTAGATGCCGCATCCAACAACTCTGTGGATGATATTAGGGCTTTGGTGGAGCAAGTTCGTTACATGCCACAAGGCAAAAACAAATACAAAGTTTATATCATAGATGAGGTGCACATGCTTTCTAATCAGGCATTTAATGCATTTTTGAAAACTTTAGAAGAGCCACCTACTTATGCTAAATTTATATTGGCAACCACCGAGAAACATAAAATTATTCCTACAATTTTATCTCGTTGCCAAATTTTTGATTTTAATAGAATTCAGTTAAATGACATATCTAATCATTTAGCTAAAATAGCTCAAAAAGAGACCATTACATTTGAAAAAGAAGCACTTGATACCATTGCCTTAAAAGCAGATGGTGGTTTGAGAGATGCACTTTCAATGTTTGATTTAATTGTTACTTTTTCGTCTGATAATAATATCACTTATCAAAATACCATTCAAAATTTGCATGTGCTTGATTATGACTATTATTTCAAGGTGACAGATGCAATTTTAGAAGAAAAAACTACTGATGTTTTGTTGATTTTTGATGAAATATTGAAAAAAGGTTTTGATGGACATAATTTTATAGTAGGCCTGAGTGAACATTTCAGAAATTTGATGGTTTGTAAAGATGCGGCTGCAGTAAAACTGCTCCAAGTTTCTGAAAAAGTTGAAAAAAAATACCTAGAACAAAGTGCCAAAACTTCTATTTCATTTTTATTAACTGCATTAAATATTGCTAATCAGTGCGATATACAGTACAAAAGCAGTAAAAATGCCCGTTTGCATGTTGAGATTTCTTTAATGAAACTTGCCAATATTTTAAATGCCTTGCAAGTTTCTAAAACACTTTTTGCTACCACAGAAGAACTAAAAAAAAAAGTAAACTAACTAGTGCTCCCACTGGTAATGCAACTTCTGTTGTAAATCAACAGGTTGTAAGTGCAACTACTTTAAAATCAACTACTAAGTTACCTACTTTAGAAAGTATTAAAGAAAAGGTAAATGAGGTTGAAAAATTGCCTACTGCCCTAATTATATCAGAAAATTTATCAGAAAAAATAGAAGTAGTAAATTCAAACACTACTTTGGCAGAAGTACGAAAAGTTTGGAAAGAATTGGCTGATCAGAAGAAGGCACAAAACCTAATGCGTCAATATTTGATATTTGCAAATGAAGAGCTTGATTTTGAAGGCAATACAATAAAAATTAAAGTAGAAAATCAAGTGCAATTAGATTTATTAAATGAAATAAAAGCTGATGTGATGGAATTTATTAGACATCAACTTAAAAATAATTTAATTCTACTTGAAGCCATTATTTCTGAAACCATAGCAAAGAAAAATCTTTACACCAACCAAGATAAATACAATCATTTACTTGAAAAATTCCCACTTTTAGATGATTTAAAGAAAAGATTGGGCTTGGAAGTGAAGTAGTTGAGAGTTGAGAGTTGATAGTTTTTTAAAGTTACCTTTTGCCAAGTAATACTCACTATCAAACAATGTCAATTATATCATTTCCATTTGGTAAATTATCTATCTTTTACAACTTTGTAATAAGCTCCATCATAAAATATGTAATATTGGGATTTTGTTGAATCGTAAACAAATATAAATCCATCACTTGTGATACAATTAAAATCTACAATATAAATAATTGATGATTCGCTAATTTTTAAATCTTTATTTGGCTTAACTTTCATATATACTTCAAAATCATCGTATGTATATTTTTTAACTTCTCTACTATATGTTTCACATTTATCTTGAAAAAATGGAGCTGTAAATTTATCTTTCTGAATCACAATTATTTTTCCAATGTACTTTTTTTGTAATTTATTTGAATTCCAAATTATAGAAGAATGTTTTAGCCCAATTATTTTCCATGAGCCAATAAAAATATCTTCATTATATTTAAATGAAAACATAAACAAACTCATAATTAATGCAATAATTATTTTTTTCATTCTATTTAGGATAAAGGTATAATCAATATATCAAAAAAAAATGCCAAACCTTTAGAGATTTAAGTACCTATACAGCCATTCCTACAAAGGTGTTTATCACTTTGCAACCAAAATCTTTTCTATACACAAATGTAATAAAAGTATATATCTGAAGGTTTGATAATTAACTTTATATGAATTACTTTTCACTTTTCACCTTTCACCTTTATAACTACTCTTCTAAATAATAATACAAATGCTCGCCTTCTTTGGTGAACCCTACTGAATCATAGAGTCTTTGGGCAGAGGAGTTGGAGATGCGGGATTCAATTACTAGTTGACCACCAATTTTGTCTTTGGCGTATTGCTTGGCGTAATTAATAAGTTCTTTGGCAAAACCGTTTTTTCTGAATTCTGGGGCTACGTATAAGTCGCTGAGATAGAGGATTTTTTTAAGTGAAACTGAATTAAAAGAGGGGTAAATACTTACAAATCCTGCTGGATATTCTACAGCATCTACTTCTGTAAAAAGTATAAGAAAAAAACATTCTTCTTTGGTAATTCTTTCTTCAATAAAAGTTTTACAAGCTTCAAAATCAGGCTTTTGTTCGTAACATTGTCTGAAATCGTCCACCATATAAGCCAAGGCATCTAAATGTGCTAATGTAGCTTGAATAAATTTCATAAGAAGAATGTAATTTAATAAAGATGCAATTTACCTTTTTTTAGAATACTTTTCAGTTTTTACCTTACCATTTTTGTAAATTTTCCATAAGCCCACTTTTTTGCCTTTGAAATAATCACCTTCTTCTTCTATATTGCCATTTATGTCGTAAAACACAGAATAACCTGTTGCTAAACCTTCTGCATAAGTTACAATTTCGGCCAAATGACCGTTTTCGTAGTAGTGCGACCACCTGCCGCTTGGTAAACCGTTTACATAAAAACCTTTTCTTTTTAGCATGCTGTTTTCGTGGTAAAAAACCCACTCACCATCGTAATTGCTGTGTAGCATGGCACCCATTCTTTTAATTCTACCGTCGGAGAAAAAATATTTTTGAATGCCTTCTTGTAAGCCTTTTTTCCAATATTCTTCACCTTCTAGTGCTCCAGAAGTGTCGTAAGTAATAGATTTTCCATTTAATAATCCATTTTCAAAAGTGCATTTCATATTCAATTTCCCATTTGAATAATAAAATTTCCAATCTCCTATGGCAAGGCTGTCCTCATTTTTTCCTTCAGATTTTAGGATACCGTTTGGGTAATAATTTTTTACAATTTTTATATTTTGTGCAAAAGAAAATTTGCTAAAAATCACCAATAAAAACTGAAAAACAATAATCTTACTCTTCATTGTCAAAATTTTTCTCTTCAACTAATTTACCTTCTTCATAAAATTTCCAAGTACCTTTCATCAGGTCATTTTCATATTCACCAACAGATTCTATTTTGCCATTTTCACTATAATAACTCCATTCTCCTGTTCTTTTGCCTTCTTTCATTTCACCTTCACCTGATTTTTTTCCATTTGAGTGGTAATAAGTCCATTTTCCGGTAAGTAAACCTTGAGATAAATTGCCTTCTGAAGCTTTGGTACCATCAGCATAATAGGAGAATTTGGTGCCTTCGCCATTTAAAAAATTACCTGTTTCTAATTCATTTCCATTAATTTCGAAATATTCTCCAATGTTCATCAATCTTCCATTTTCCCATAATTCTTCTTGAATCAATTGTTTATTAGGATAATATGAAGTCCACAAACCATCTTCTTTGCCATTTACATAAAATCCTTTGGTTTCAATTTCTCCATTTTCATGAAATTCAATCCATTCCCCATTTTCTTTTCCTGCAGCATGAATTCCAATTGAATTTACCTTTCCATTTTCATAATATACCACCCATTCGCCATATTCAAGTCCGTTTACAAAACTTCCTTCCATGCTCAGTGAACCATCTTCAAAAAAACCTTTCCATTCGCCTACTTTTTTTCCTTCGTGATAATGTCCTTCATTTGCGGTCACGCTGTCGTCGTAAAATTCAACCCAAAAACCTTCTTGCAATCCATTTTGATATTTTCCTATTGCATGAAGCACACCATTGTCGTAATATTCTTCCCAAACGTCTTCTTTTAGTCCATTTTTATAGTTTCCAACGGTAAATAGCTCACCTTCTTCATAAAATTCTTGCCAAGTACTGTCTTCTTCTCCGTTTTTGTACCAACCATCAATTTTTGGTTTTCCCATTTCGTGAAATTCTACGTATTTTCCGTGAAGTTGCCCTGCTTTATAAATTGCTGATGATGAGATAGGTCCAAAATCAAAATATTCTTTAGAAAAACCTTCAAGCAAGCCATCTTTGTAGTTGTATTCGGCAGCTAATATTTTGTTGGGGTAATAATTTCTGGTGGTGCCAGATAATGCACCTTTTCTGTAATTTTCTATAGATTTTACTATGCCATCTGTAGGGTAATACAAAATTCTGGTGCCATTGCCGTCTTTTAGGGTACCTTTTGCTTGTGTTTTGCTTTTAGCGTCTTTAAAATCACTTACATTCCAAAGTTGCCCATTTTGCCAAGTTTCAGTTTGATAATTTTCTCCCGTTTCAAAATACAGTTTCCATTCTCCATGTTTTTGTCCATTTTTATAACTCCCTGTTTTTTCTATTTTAGAGTTGGGATAATAAAAAATCCAGTTTGATGAAGGGGCATCGTTTTCAAAATATCCTTCCAATGCTAAAACACCTTTTTCGTCGTATTCTTTTATAGTGCCATTTTTTATATCGTCTTTATATTCAATGATTTGAACAAGTTTCCCCTTGTTAAAATAAGAAAATTTACCATCTTTATTACCATTTTTATATTGTTCAATGTTGGTTAAATAATGAAATTTAGTGTCGTAATATTTCCAATCACCATTTTTGAGTCCTAGTACATATTTACCAGCAATTAGGGTATCTCCATCTTCGTTAAAAGTTGTATATGAACTATCTAGCACACCATTGGTATAAGAACAAACAACTTGAAATTCGCCATTTGGATAAAAGGAATAATATTTTCCACTTGGTTTTCCATTAGCATAGAAAATTTTGGTTGCCAAATTATTATTGGTATAAAAATTCTTACAAATTCCATTGGTGCTTGAATCACAGTCAATTATAATGCTATCAGCAGTTACAATTTGCCCCAAAGAATTAAAAGAAATGAGGTGATAAAAAATAATAAAACAAATGCCGAGGTATTTTTTCATTTTGCTACTTACTAGTTTGTTGTAAATATATAATTTTATTGTAAAAATTGAATTGATAAATATTTTAAATCTTTAAATTGATTTTTAAGTGATTGTTAATGAATTAATTATTGATTTATTTTAAGTGTTAAAACTTGATGTATAAAAATGATTTTAAATAATAATGTGATATAAAAATATTGAAATAATGCTATGGAAATATGAATTAGTTGAAGAATTAAAGAAAATTGATTTCTAAAATTACTTTATTATTAGTTTTCATTTACAAAAAATCACTTTCAATTTTCTTCAATTTTTTTAACTTTGTTTCGTTGTTTGTAGAACTAAATTGATAAAATTATGACTATTAAAATCATTCTTTTAGGCTTTGTAGGTGGACTAGCGGGAGCTTATTCGCTTCACTATTTTCAAGAAAAACAAGAAAAGGACGTTTGGGTACAAAATATTTCGCCTTTTGGTAACATAAATAAAGTAAACAACAGCAATATTCCGTTGAATACCAACTTTGTAGAAGCTTCATCTGCAAGTACTCCTTCGGTGGTGTTTATAAAAAATACCTCTCGTCAAAATGTGGGAATGGATATGTTTGGTTGGTTTTTTGGTGGGGGAGGTCAACAAACCCAAGTTAGCACAGGTTCTGGAGTAATTATCAATAAAAGTGGCTATATTATTACCAATAATCACGTAATTGACAATGCAGAACAAATAGAAGTTATTCATTTTAAGAAATCATATATAGCAAAAGTAATTGGTACTGATCCAAGTACAGATTTGGCGGTACTCAAAATTGATGCCGAAAATTTACCTTCTATTAAAGTGGGTTCGTCTAAAACAGTCTCAGTAGGAGAGTGGGTGTTGGCAGTTGGTAATCCTTTCAATCTTCAATCTACCGTTACAGCAGGAATTGTAAGTGCCAAAGGCAGAGACATTAACGTGGTGACGGGACGTTTTCCACTAGAATCATTTATTCAAACAGATGCCGCAATTAATCCTGGGAACTCTGGTGGAGCATTGGTAAATATCAAAGGAGAATTAATTGGAATTAACACTGCAATACTTTCACATACAGGTTCTTATGCTGGTTATGGCTTTGCAGTACCTATAGATGTCGCCATGAAAGTAGTAAAAGATATTTTGGAATATGGCGAAGTGCAAAAAGCATTTTTTGGGGCAGAAGTGAGTGATTTGAATACTTCTCTTGCCAATAAATTGAACACCAAAGATTTTTCGGGTGTTGCCATACTTTCTATTTTGCCTTCTGAGGCAGCAGATAAAGCAGGTTTGGAAAAAGGCGATATAATTTCTGCAATTGACGGAGTATCAATTAATTCCAAAGCTGAATTCGACGAACAAATATCTTATTACAGACCAGGTAATAAAATTAAAATTAGTTTTAAAAGAGATAATCAACCCAAAGAAATAACCATGTTGCTCACTAACAGAGAGGGCACTGTGGAAATGCTTAAAAAAGAGACCTATAGCTCAAGTAGTTTAGGGGCAGAGCTTGAAAATGTGTCAAAAGTAGAGAAAGATAAATTGGGTTTAAAAGGTGGCATAAGAATAGGAAAAGTGAAATCGAATGGTTTAATTGCAAGAATGGGAATTGACGAAGGTTTTATTATTACCTCTGTGAATAATCATGTGATTACCAGTCCTAAAGAACTGGATGAAATTATGGGAAATATTCACGGAAGGGTAATTATTGAAGGAATAAGTGCAAATGGGTCAAGGGGTTATTACAGTTTTATATTTTAATTAGATGAGGATTTTTCCAATCAAAAAAGAGCTTGGTGAAGCGAGAACAAGTAAATCAACCCCATTAAAAGAAGCTTTTGATGAAATGTTTAAAGCATTTCACCTTACTGATAAAGTAAAAAAAGCAGAGATTATAAGCGAATGGCCACGATTGATGGGAAAAATGATTGCCAACAATACCGAAAAATTGTATATAGCTGATCGTAAGCTATTTGTGAGAATTCATTCTGCTCCATTGAGAGATCAAATGTTTAGGCAAAAAGCAGAAATTCTTGAAATATTAAAAGCAGAACTTGGGGTGATTCCTGTGAATGAAATAGTTTTTGTTTAATTAAAATTTGAGGCTGAAATGAGGTTTTTGCAAAAATTATATTTTGCCAGATTTTCTTATTTCAGCCTCTATTTTTGAAATATCAATATTTGAACATGCACCTGCACAACTAGCACAACCATTATTTTGGGTGCTAAACTTGGCCACAACCATTTTACCTAGGTAAAATAAGGCAGAAAAAAATACTAAAATCAATATACAATTTTGAATTATTAGACTCATATCCAATGCGATAAAATGATATCTCTAATCTCGTGTTGAACTAAATTATTTCCTGCTACTATTTCTTTACCAGATATATAGTCGTTTCCTCCTTCAAAATCTGATATTTTTCCGCCTGCTTCTTGCACTAATAATATACCTGCCGCAATATCCCATGGTTTTAAGTTAAATTCGTAATAAGCATCAAATCTGCCACAAGCTACATAAGCCAAATCAACTGCTGCTGAGCCAAGTCTTCTCATGCCATGCGATTGCTCTTGTAATTCCCTCATTAAATCAAAATAACGAGGTCCACGGTCAAGTAAAGAATAAGGAAATCCTGTGCCAATCAATGCTTTAGATAATGAATCTACTTTAGAAACTGAAATCTTTTTATTATTTAAATAAGCTCCATTGCCTTTGGTGGCCCAAAAACATTCATCTTTATTGGGTTCATAAACCACCCCAAGTACCACTTCACCATTGTGCATTAAGCCAATAGAAGTGGAAAAAACAGGTAAAGAATGCAAAAAATTAGTAGTGCCATCAAGTGGATCAACTACCCAGTAAAGATTATTGTTTTGTTTTGAAACTGTACCTTCTTCTGTTAAAAAACCTGCATCAGGTAGGATTTTTTCAAGCCCTGCCACTAATTTAGTTTCTGCTTCTCTGTCCACATACGAAACCAAATCTTTGGCTCCTTTGTATTCAATGTTGGCTAAATCGAAATTTTTTGATTCTTGAAGTAAAAATCCGCCTACTTCTTTACTAAGTGCAATTACTTGTTGACAAATGTGTTCTAAATTCATTTTTATTTTCTTTTTGGTAACTCGGCAAGTATTCTTTTTGCCACAGTTTCCATATTATCTTTTAAGATTTGTGAAATATTGTTTGAGTTGGATGGATAATGCACTATAATTCTGTGACCTGCAATTTGTTTTCCTGTTTTATCAAAAATAGAAAAGTGTGTTACAAAATTACGTTTATAATTCTGACGGGCTCTGTCCAAACATTCTGTATAATCAGTTTCTACCTCAAATTGATTGATAAATATGTAATAATCAATCTTGTACTTGTTGTTGAAATAAGTATAAAACTGTGGATCTTTTACATTTACAGCAAAATATTTAGCAGGATTTTTTGCATGCACAGCTCTTGAACTATTTTGATAGACAGGTTGCTGATTATCATCTTCTTCCTCATCTTTTTTGAATATATTTTTGGCTTTGTTCAAGGTATTATTTACACCATTTTTTACCTGAGTTTTGGCATCTGGTTTCGGTGGTTCTGGTTTAGGATTTGCTTGGGTATAAATTACATCTTTGTATTCGTAAGTAACAGAAGTGTATATTTTGTTTAAATCTGTAAGAGAATCTTTAATTTTGCCTCCTAACAAATGGATGGTTTGAAAACCTTCTGGGTCAAGTAAGGCACTTAAACGCTTTCTAAATGCCTGACGAACACGAGGCATATCCAATTTTGATTGCTTTCCAATTTCCATATCGGCATCTGACCAATACAAATGTGGGTCAAATGGAATTACTAAAAGCTTAGGAACATCGTTTTCATACAAGCCATCTACATCTTCTGCAGGTGTTTTTTCTTGTATTATATCTGGTTTATCTTCTTTTTGTGGAGTTATGTTAGCCACAGGTTTTGCAGTTGATTTTACTACAATTTCTTGCCCCACTTTTAATTCAGGTACATTTAATGAAACTAACTCATTTACAGGTGTATTGTATTTTTTTGATAAGCTATAATAAGTTTCACCTGGTTGTACTTTGTGAATTGTTTTGTCACCTTCTACACGGTCGGCTTCAGTTGCAATTGGTTCTTTTTTCTCTTCTTTTGGTGCAATAGGTTCTGCTTTTTTTACGGGTTCAGTTTTTACTGCTGTAGTAGAATTTACAAGAAGGGGAATAAGAACAATTTGTCCCACTTTTAAGCCATTTTGTAATTGAGGATTTATTTCCATTAAATCTTCAATACTTACCTTGTATTTGGTTGAAATTCCATAAATAGTTTCACTTGGTTCTACTAAATATTGGATATAAGTGACATTATTTACTGTGGTAATCCCCGTAGAATCAACCACATTGGCATAAGAAAAAGTGCAAGCCAATATAAAACTTAAAATTAGAAATATTTTTCGCATACTTGAAAATGGAATTTAATTGTAAAGCAAATATAATTTTAATTTCTGAATGAAAATCTAAATTAAAATTATATTTTTTGAAGCTAAAATATGATTATTTGAATATTTGCTACTTAGTTTTTAATTAATTTCTTGAAGCCAATTCCTTTATCCGTTTGAATTTTAACTATATATAAACCATTTGTTAAAGTTTGAATTTGAACTACATTATTATCAAATTCTAGTTTTCCTTTTGTGATAATATTACCTACTAAATCCATAATTTCGTATTGAATATCCTTAGAAAAATGCTCAATTTCTACTCTAAATTGTGTTTGAGCAGGATTTGGAATTATATAAAAATTAATTTTAGGAAATTCGTTTTCTAATCCATCAATAATTCCTCTTTTACCTTTTAAGATTGAAACTGTTAAATCGGCAGAATTTGCTACAATTATTTCCACTCTTCCATCGCCATCTAAATCCACAATATCAATGTCATTTGGTGCTGCTCCTGTTTTAAAAGAAAATGGTGCTGCAAACATGGAAGTTGAAATAATGCTTTGATTACCAGTATTTTTCAGCACAGTCACTGTATTGTCAATGTAGTTGGTTACAACAATGTCAGCTAATCCATCTCCATCAATATCAGCAATTTTTAAGGCCGTTGGCGTATTGCCTACCGCAATTGAAATAGGGGCTGAAAATTGAGCAGTTTTAAGAGAACTTCCATCTGTATTGTTCTGATAAACAAATACTTTGTTTAAATCAGCATCCGTAACGATGAGGTCATTTTTACCATCATTGTTAATATCAAAAATTTCAATGGCAGATGGATTTACTGTTGATGTAATTGTGATAGGTTTTCCCCAATTATTCATTGATAAACTCCCAATTTGTTGATTTTCAATTATTGAAATAGCTTTTGAAGCAGGATAAACAATTACAAAATCAGGTTTAGAATTGTTGTTAAGGTCTTCAATAGCAATTAGTTGGGCATTATTGTTTCCAAAAACACTAAAAGGGTTTTCAAAATTGGCATCTGAAAGCGAAGTTGAAGTGTAACTTTTAGTACTGCTTACCGAAAACTTATTGAAAGATTTACTAGCATCGCCATTGAATAAACTTACAATATCTGTTTTTCCATCAAGATTTATATCTTTAACTACAAGAGAACCAGGCATATTGTTTACATTAAAATCATATCTTGGAGAGAAACTATTGGCTGCTAATAAATCATTTGTTTTGGCAATATTTTGAACTATGCTGTATTTGCTTTGGTCATAATTGGTAAAAATTATGTCTTTAAAACCGTTATTATCAATATCATCTGTTGCAATAAAAGCTGAAGCTACACCGCTGAAAGTAAATGGTTTGTAAAATGTATTGGTATCTATTGTATTTATAACTGCTTTATTTTCAAACAAAGAAACTCCTTTTGTAAAGTTTGAAACCAAAATTTCAGGTTTACCATCATTGTTCATGTCATCTGAAATACAATTAGTTATGTATGCTCCAACACTTAAATTAAGTGGTTTTGAAAATGAATTTCTATCAAATTTGCCAGTATCTGTAAATAAAGTATAAAATACAGTAGGTGAAAGAGTTTTGTAGCCATTTATGTTGATTGTGATTTTTTTTGTTTTGGCAGATTTGGGTACAATAACCTTTAGTAATGAATCACTTGCAAAAAATGGTGAAGCATAAACTGATCCAAAATTGAATGATATTTTAGTAATGTCTTTTCCAAATTGCATTCCTTTAATTTGTATTGTATCACCTACATAAGCTGCTGAAGGTGAAATATTTTCAATAATTGGAACTCCGTAAGTTATGGGAACTTTTAAAGAAATAGAGGCTGATTTTTTAGAATTAAAATTGATTTGAGCAGTTTCAATTTTACTAGTGCTACCTGCATTAAGTTTTACCCAAATGGTATCTGAAGTAAGTGAATCATTATTAGGAACATATGAAAAACTATTTGAGAAACTTTTGTTTAAATCTTTTGAAAAAACAAGTTGAGAATTATTTGAAGTAATACTTAAAGTATCATTAAGTAATCCACTTGTATTCAATATTATATATTTAGAAATTGATTCTTTATTTAAGTTGGCATTTAAACCTGTACTTACGTTTTCATTATTAATATTTACACTTCCTAAAGCATTGTTTTTCAATATTGAAATAGATTGATCTCCAGCGTTGATAGCAATTAAATCAAAAGTTCCATCAAAATTAAAATCTCCACTTACTATTCCAATTGGCTGTTTTCCAACGGAAAAGTCAACCTTTTGTAAAAATGGAACAGAAGCAGAATTATTATTTTGAAAAATAGATAAAGAATTGGAAGAATAATTAGCAGTAATTATATCTGTAAATGCATCGCCATTCACATCGCAATTGGTAATAGCCCTTGGTAATGTGCCTGTAACAAAGTCTTTTTTGGATAAAAAACTTAAATTGTTGTAGCTATTAGATTCTACAAATGAGAAAGTGGCAGCACTTTGGTTGGCTACAAAAATATTGTGATATCGGGTTGTATTAGAATTGGCACTTGTGTTTAAGAAATTATTAGCGATATTTACTGCATAGGGCTGAGAGCCAGTTGCGTACATAGTTGTTTTAAAAGATGTATCGTTTACCAAAGTATTTGCATTTTTTAATACAGAGACGGTATTATCGTTTAAATTTGCTACTACTACGCAAGGTCCAAATAAATTACCAATAGCAACACTATTTGGTTGGTTACCAACGGTATAGTCTATTTTTTTAGTAAATGAATTGCTGTTAATTATGCCTGTAGTTTGTGTGCCTCTAAATATTGAAACCGATTTTGAATTATAATTGGCAACCACCACATCAAGTTTCAAATCATTGCTTTCTAAATAACCTACTGCTATACTTCTTGGAGAAGTACCTGTTGCAAAATCTACTTTTGAGGCAAAACTTGAGCTGTTTAAATTTCCGTCTATAAAGTTGTTTTTGATAACTGAAAAAGAGTTATTTCCTTGATTTACAACAAGAATATCAAGTTTTGTGTCATTGTCAATATCTGCTATTGCAATAGCACTTGGCGAAAGACCAGCTTTTAATTTAGCTACTTTTGTAAACGAAGTTTGGTTAAAATTGGCGTTTGAAGTTGTGTTTTTGAAAATATATACCGCTGTATCTGAGCCACTTGAAATAGCTAAATCCAATTTGCCATCTTGGTCAAAATCTCCTCTAGCAATCCCTGTTGGGGTAAATCCTAATGAAATATCTACTTTTGTAGCAAAAGTATTGGCTGTAATATTTTGAATTAGGTAAGAATAATAAAAATGATTGAAGCTTCGAGTAAAAAACTGACCATTTTTGAAGATTTTAAGTTCTTCGTTTTCAGCACCTTTGGGTATTAAAACACTTACTGCACCTGTTGTTGGGTTTACGCTTGAAACAGAAGTTTTAATGCTTCCAAAATAAAATTCGTAATAATTGGTTTCTGCTAATGGAGTATTTTGTTGCGTAGTAAATATCAGGTTATCACCAGCTTTTCCTTTTAAACCTGGATAATTTAAATCTTGTGCTGCAAGATTAGAGCTAACTAAAAAGCTAATTATTAAGCTACTAAATATATTTTTCATAAGCAAACTTTATTTAATTTTAAATTGTAAGTAAACCGGTACATGGTCTGAAATTGTTCTAGCTGTTTTTAAATCTACAAATTTTTTATAAAATTCGTAAATTCCAGCGTTTAATTTTTCAACTAGTTGATATTCATAAAAGATGTTATCATACTCATTGCCCAATTTTTCGCCAGTTTTGCTTGGCTTCATTTTTAAGCTAGTTTTTTGATTTATAATGGCACTGTTATATCCTTCTTTTTTTAAAGAGGTAAATGCTTCTTCCTTTTCCGACAAGTTAAAATCGCCCATTATAAGAATATTCTCATTTGGGTAAAGTTTTTCTAGCATAAATAAATATTTACATTCCTCTGCAGGATTTTTATCTTTAGGTACTGCATGTAAAGTAGCCAATAAAATTTTTGATTTACCTATACTAAATCTTGCCATAAAAGGTTCTCTGTCAAATTCTTTGTCGAGTTCTTCTGCCAAAAAACCTTTGCCAGAAATTGAAATTTTACTTGTTTTCCATAAATATGCATATCTTTCTTTGCCAGCTCCATTGGTGGGATTTGAGATTACATAATCCCATTTTGCCCCTTTTCTGTTGAGTTCATCTGCCAATTTTGCAACTGCCTGGGCTCCAAAATCTGTAGTGGAAACTTCTTGTATGGCTACTATATCAGCACTTTTAAGCTCATTGGCTATAAATGCAATTTCTTCGCTTGATTTTGATTTACCAAAATTACATAAGTTCCAAGTAACCAAAGTAATAGTTTGCCCAAATAGGCTTAATTTTACAAAAATTAAAACAAAAAAGAGGGATTTTTTTAGCATAATTAATACATTAATGGACCTGTTAAATTTACTTTTCTAAATGTTTTTCTACCGCCAGCCACTAAATCTCCCCATAGAAAACTGCAACTTATTTCATGACTACCTGTTGTAGAAAATCCCAAATAAGAAATGGGAATATCGTAATTGTAGGCAAAAACTATATTTTCATTTCGGTAACCAACAAGTATTATAAATGCATCATTTTGAATGATTTGACTTTTCAAAATCGGCATTCCTCTATAACCAGCACCTAGTAAAATGGGGTGCAAATTTGCAATAGCAGAAAGTTCTAATTGTGTTGCACCTGCCCATTTTTTGTAGTTAAAAATAGTTGCCATGGTTTTTCTTTTTTCCTTTTGAAGACCAGTAGCATTGGAAATAAAAAATCTGTAACCTGCATTCACATTGTAGTTAATAGGTTCATTATTAGAACCTATCACGGCTGTTTGTGGTTGATTTATGTTCCAAAAGCTTGTGCCAATCCACCATTTTTCACCAAATAAAACAGTGCCAACACCTAATGACCAATACATTTTACTTGTGTTTAGGATGGCTAAATCCGAAGAACTTGGTGCCACCACTCCATCATTATTTAATTGGTCACCAAAAATATAATTTTCGCTGTTTTTTAAGTAAACCAATGAATTTTGAACTCCAAAACGGATGCCGGTTTTATTTCCTAAAGCAAAAACCTCTGAAAGTTGTAAATTGAGATTTGTTTTAGAAAAACCAGTTGGTGTTTTGAAAAATTGTATATTGCCCCCAACACCCAAAAAATAATCTTTGATGTATTTGTCAAATCCTAAAGTGCTAGTATTGAATCCATTGTTGTATTTTAACCATTGATTTCTTTGGTCAACAAATATCTTTGAATTATTTACCAAACCCACAAAAGCAGGGTTGATGGCTGGCGTATAATTCAATATTTGACTCAATGTATTTTCTTGAGAATGAGAATATAACGAACAAAATACAAATATAGAAATTAAAAATAATCGCATTATTGCAAAGTTAATCAAGTTTTATAATTTTTGTTGTTGTATTATATAAAAACGATGTTAGAAATAAAAAATTATATGCATCAAGCTGTAGAATTGTTTGTGACAAATGATGGAAGTACTTCTTTGTTTGTTCCTGCAATAAACGAAACTTATCATTCACATAAAGGTGCCATTAAAGAATCAAAATTTGTGTATTTGCAGGAAGGTTTATGTAAAGTAATTGAGAATGAAGAAATTAATATTTTTGAATTTGGATTTGGAACCGGTTTAAATGCATTATTGGTAGTTGAATTTTGTCTGCTTAACCAAAATCAAAAAGTTAATTATACCACTGTTGAAAAATTCCCTATTTCTATTGAAATTTCAAATGAATTAAATTTTCATAAATTACTTAATAACAGTAATTTAGAAGAAATATTTCAACTGTTACACACTTGTAATTGGAGCGAAAAACATAGTATAATTCAAAATTTCAGTTTCAAAAAATGGCAAATTGATTTTCTAGATTCATCTGTTCAAGAAAATAGTCAGGATATTATTTTTTATGATGCATTTGCGCCTTCAAAACAAAAAGAAGTTTGGACAGCGCCATATTTGAAAAAATGCTTTCAAATGCTAAAATTTAATGCTTTTTTAGTTTCTTATTGTGCAAATGGTGAATTTAAAAGAACCTTAAATGAAATTGGATTTGATGTAGAAGCTTTACCTGGACCTATGGGAAAAAAAGAGATGATAAGAGCTTGGAAAAGAGAAACTAAGACCGTCGACCAAAATAAATAGCAGCAAAAATTGTGAAAAATGCAGAGCGGTTATTTGAATAAGCCATTATTGGAATTTTTTTTGTAAATGCTTCAGCCACAACACCTATTTCAATTCCAGTTAAATTACTTTTGTAAGTTCCATATTCAAAAAGCAAAGAAGAACGAAGGTGAATACCCATTGTTAAATCAGAGTCAGTAAATCCGTAAAACATGCCTCCCTTGGTATAAATTTGGCTAATAGATTGTTGATTAGTAGGTTTAAACTGTACAAAAGTGGCACTGTCATTTCCATATTTTACATAATAGGGGCTAATAAAACCAATAGAAGGCCCAGCTCCGTAAAGCCAATTTAGTTGTATGCCTTCATCGTTATTTTTTCTAAACAAAACTTTTTCTTTACAATAGGAAGGTCGCATCACAAAAAAATAATTCATTTTACCAAATTTAAAGGCATCTCCACCTTCATTTTGATCAAGAAATTCTTTTGGATGGTTAATTGTGACTAATTCTAAATAAAAAGTATTAAAATTAGTGGTTTCTGATCGTTTTGAATACCTAAAATTAACCCCACCTATTAAAATGGCATTGGTGTTGAAATTGAGTCCAAAAGTGGTTTCTGCATCATAATCTAAGTCTTTTACATCTCTGCCGTGTTTTTGAGCCAACACTTCAGTAAATGCAAATAAAAGTAAGATGAATATTTTTGTACATTTTAACATAATGTAAAAATAGAAATTATCTTTGCATTTTCAACGAAATAAAATCTACAATATTATTATGGCCACCATTTCTGCAAAATATTTAGGCAATCTACGTTCAGAAGCCACTCATAATCAATCAGGAAATAAAATTATAACAGATGCTCCTTTAGATAATAATGGGAGAGGAGAAGCATTTTCACCCACAGATTTACTTTGTGCAGCATTAGGCACTTGTATGATGACAATAATGGGTATTGTGGCTAATAAAGAAGGAATTACACTTGATGGAACCATATATACTATAATTAAAACTATGCAAGCACAGCCTAGAAAAGTAGCCAAAATTAGCATTCATTTTGTGGTGAAATCAAATGCTAAACTCACTGAAATTCAAAAAGATAAACTTATTAATGCAGCAGAAAACTGTCCAGTTGCATTAAGTTTATCTTCAGATTTAGATCAAGAAAGTAGCTTTGATTTTGTGAGTTAAAATCAACTTAAATTCTAGTCATTGACCATGATATTGAAGGCTTTAAGTTAATTATATTATCCCCTTAATATTGCAAAAGTTATAAATATCAAATTAGAGATTGCAAAAAGAGAAATTACTGCATAACCTCCCCATTTGTTTACCAAAATAGCGTAGTTTTTCTTGTTTTTTTCTACCATAAGTAAAGAGATAGCACACGTAAGAATGGTGAAAAATATACAAGAAAAAGTGATGGCGTGCAAGGTATCAACCAATGTAAATGAGGTGGTTTCGGGTAAAATGGAGTCGATAATGTATTTATTTCCCACTGCTGCAAATAAGGCACCCACAGGCAAACCAAAGCGAGGTTCAATATCGGCAGGATCTAATAAAAATGTAACTAAAGATATAAAAAAAGCAATATACATGCCTATGAAAAGCTTGAAAAATAGTCCCCAAGCATTTCTTTTTAATTCTATTTCAATATTAAAAGTGGCATAATCTGAATTGTCAATTTTTGCTTCTGGGTCGCCAAAAGAAGTAGGGTAGTTATGAACGCCATTGGTAACAGAAAATTTATCAACTATCCAACCCTCAACTGCCATGGTTTTGTCTAATTTACTTCCTTTGGTATCAGGTTTAAAAATTAGGTCGTTTTTATCCCATAAAACATTCTCAATCTGGATATTAAGTGATTGTCTATCAAAAGGAAAATCTTCAACACTCCAAGGCTGTTTCATGGTACACTTCATTTTCATCAATTCCCATCTTACTTTGCCTTTATCACTTACAATTTTTTCTGGTGTTTCTACCGATTTTGCATTGGGAATGTCTATCTGATTTAAAAAATTAAATTTAGGATTTGAATGTGTAAACCAAAGCCAAAACCGAGCAGTGTATTCTTTATCATGAAAATTGATATCGTGCAAACTCATTACATAAGCTCCCACATTTACTGTATCTGGCTTAGCATAAAGCATTTGTACAGAAAATAATGAAAGCAAAATAAATAAATTTGCGAATGTTTTTTTCATGTTTTGGTTATTTGTTGTTAGTTATCAGTAACTAGTTAAACTGATTACTGATAACTGACTACTGAAAACTTCCTACAATAATTCTAATACTTTTTCCCCAACTGCATCAGTGCCAAGCACTTTATCGGCAGGGGTGTTTGCGTCTGCAATATCTTTTGAGCGATAACCTGCTTTTAAAAATTGATCTACTGCATTTATAACAGCATTTGCTTCGTCTTTTAGTTGGAATGAAATTTCAAGTAAAAGTGCTGAAGAAAGTATTGATGCTAAGGGATTTGCAATTCCTTTGCCTGCAATATCATGTGCAGAACCATGAATTGGCTCGTAAAAACCAACGCTGTCGCCCACAGAAGCTGATGCTAACATTCCCATTGAACCTGCAATTTGAGAAGCCTCATCAGTTAAAATATCTCCAAAAAGATTGGCTGTTAATACAACATCAAATCGTTTTGGGTCTTTAATTAACTGCATGGCGGCATTGTCAATAAACATGTGCTCGGTTTCAACATCTGGATATTTTTGAGCAATTTCTTGCACAACTTCTCTCCACAAACGTGAAGATTCCAACACGTTAGCTTTATCAACAGAACATAATCTTTTGCTTCTAGCTCTAGCTGCATCGTATGCTTTTATGGCAATTCTTTCTACTTCGTAACGAGAATAAACCATTAAATCAGAAGCAGTATTTCTGTCTTCTGAACGTTTTTTCTCACCAAAATAAACATCACCAGTCAACTCTCTAAAGAAAAGAATATCAGCACCTTTTAAAATTTCAGGTTTGATTGATGATGCACTTAATAATTCATCAAAAAGTTTAATTGGTCTTAAATTAGCATATAAACCAAGTTCTTTTCTGATTTTTAATAATCCTTGTTCTGGTCGCACTTTTGCAGATGGATCGTTATCGTATTTGATATGTCCGATAGCACCAAAAAGAATGGCATCAGATTTTCTAGCTTTTTCTAAAGTTTCATCAGGAAGAGGATTTCCAGTTGCTTCAATAGCAACGTGTCCCATCAATGCTTCATCAAAAGTAAATTCGTGACCGAATTTTGTAGCCACTTTTTCTAATACTTTTTTACCCCAAGTGGTAACTTCTTGACCTATTCCATCTCCTGGAATGACTAGTATATGTTTTTTCATTGGATTAAATTGTTTAATAATTTTTTAAGTTTAATAAAATCTTGTCTAGTATCAAAAATTAAAGCAATTTCAATTATATCTAATTCAAAAGAATAAAATATTTTATAATTACCCGAAATAATGGAGTAAATAATCTTGTTGGGACTACTAAAATCTATTTCTTTTTGACCTATAAATGGTTGACTTTCTAGTAAACTAATTGAATTGTAAATATTTACCTTTATGTTTTTTGCAACTTTTTTGCTTACTTTTTTAGAATAATAATAATGAATTTCGTTAAATGAATTCTTTGCAATAATTGACCAAATAATTTTTATTCTTCGTCCCATTTTTCCATTTCTTTAAGCATATCTTCATGAGAAATTACATTCCCATTTTTTATGTCTTCTAAAGATTTTTCCAAGACTTGACCAATTAAATATTTTATTTCAGGATCTTCTGCAATTGAAATTGAATTTATTTCAGTAGTATAATATTTTTCATCATTTAATAGCTCTTCTATTTTTAAAATGATATTTTCATCTTCAATTTGAGCAAGTTTTGAAATGATTTCTATTTTCCTATTTTCTATTGAATTTTCCATACTGTTATCTATTTAGAAAAAACGTTTTAAATTCTTCAACTTCTTTCAATTCGTTTTCAAGATATTTAGAAAATATTTTTTCGCCAACTGAAGTTTTTAAAGCAGAAATACCACAATCAATTAATCTTAATCCTTTGTTAGTCAATAAAATATTATCGTATAAAAAACCTGAAATGTTAGAGGGTCTTTTAATATCTCTATGCACAAATCCTGCTTTATGAAGTTGATTGATTTCGTCTTCAAAAACTTCAAATATTAATTGTCTTTTTTCAAATTCAACTGCCCTATAATCAATAGGATACAAACGCTCCATTACCAACATTTCCCATTTATTATCCTCGTCGTAATCTAGTCTATGAAATTTTGCAAGTAAGTCATTTACATTATTTGCAAATTGAAGTTTCTCAGCTTCAGAGCCAATATCTGATCGGGTATCACCAACAAATAATTTAGCTACTTCCGTTTCTGAAAGAGCAATTACTTTGTTATTGTTGCCGTATGATAGTTGGTTTTTAAGCATTTATGAAGGTATTAAGTACAAAGTATTAATTATTAGGTATTTAATTCTTTGTACCTAATAATTTGTACCTTTCACATCTAAAAATTAAACTCTCTACTTTTCTCGTAATTTTCAATTTCAGATTTCAAACTTAATACATAATCAATATCATCGTAACCATTAATTAAGCAAGTTTTTTTGTATGGATTGATATCAAACGTTTCAGTTTCGCCAGTAGCTACTATTTTAACTGTTTGTGAATCAAGGTTTATTTCTAGCTCAGCATTTACATCCTTATCTGATGCAGCAAAAATATTGGCTAAAAATGGTTCAGAAACCTGTAAAGCCAAAACCCCATTATTTAAAGCATTGTTTTTGAAAATATCAGCTAAAAAGCTAGAAATCACCACATCAAATCCATAATCGGCCAAGGCCCAAGCAGCATGTTCTCTACTAGAACCACAACCAAAGTTTTTGCCTGCAACTAATACTTTTCCGGCTTTGTATTCTGATTTATTCAACACAAAATCAGCCTTTGGAGTATTATCTCCTTCATATCTCCAGTCACGGAAAAGATTATCGCCAAAGCCTTCTCTGGTAGTTGCTTTTAAAAAACGAGCAGGTATAATCTGGTCGGTATCAACGTTCTCAATGTTCAACGGAACTATTTGAGTAACAAGGTTTTTAAATGTTTTTTTTGCCATTTTTTTGTTAGTTTTTTAGTTCTTAGTTATCTGTTTTCTGTATTTAGGGTAGTATTTATTATGAAACTAAACCGATTACTGAAAACTGACTACTGAAAACTCTATTATTTATTCAGCGAAAATATCTTCTACTGAAATTTCAAAATTTTCAAAAATTCCTACGGGGATGTTTCCTTAATCGTAATGATCTCTCAACTCATATTTGTCGTTCACTAACTCATAAACTGATACAAATTTTTCGACTAGAGAAACTACCCAATATTCTTTTACACCGCTTGCTTCATAAAGATTAAATTTTTCATTTAAATCTTTTTTTAGTGTTGAGTTTGATAAAACTTCCACTATTAAATCGGGAGCACCTATGCAACCTCTACCTTTGGGATCTAATTTATTTGAATCACAAATTATGCACACATCTGGTTGTACCACAGTAAAAACTTCGTTGTCTTCTTTTGTTTCTTTTAATAATCTTACATCAAAAGGAGCTATAAATACTTTGCATTTTTGTTTTTTGAGGTAATTTTTGAAAAGAGTGAAAATATTTCCAGTTGCTATTTGGTGAATATTTAATGGAGCAGGAGTCATTTTATAAATTTTACCTTTAATAAGCTCCACATATTCATCAAATTTCCATGTCAAATAATCTGCATACGAGTATTTGCCATTCAAGTCTAGTTGATCTATTGAAGTAATAACCATAGAAATGATAATTTTATAACAAATGTAAGAAATTTTAAGAAAAGTGCAAGGTAGGAGGTATTAAGTACTATGTATTAAGTACTATGTGCAAATACAAAATGTAATGTAAAACTATAAAAAAAGTATTTTTGAAATTTCAATTGATGTACCTAATACCTAATACCTTGTACCTTGTACCATTTTTCTTATCTTTGAATTTCAATGAAAGAGATCATAAATAAAATACGGAAAATTGAAGTTAAAATTCGCACGGCTGTGGATACTCACAAGCATGGCAATTTTAAATCTGTATTTAGAGGATCAGGAATTGAGTTTGATGATGTTAGAACCTATCAATATGGAGACGACATCAGGGCCATTGATTGGAACGTAACTGCCAAAGGGCATGGCACTTTTGTTAAAACTTTTCAGGAAGACAGGGAGCAAAATGTGTACTTTATTGTAGATGTAAGTGCATCGTTACAGATTGGAAATCAAGGTGCTAGAAAATTAGATTTGGCTAAAGAATTGGCAGCTGTATTGGCATATTCTGCTACCAAACAAAACAGCAACATTAGTTTAATTGCTTTTTCAGACCAAAAAGAAAAATATTTAAAGCCCGAATCTGGATTAAAGCATTTTTATTTATTTGTAAACCAATTGTTTAACCTTGAACCAAAATCAACAGCTACCAATTTGAATGCTGCAATGAGTTTTGCAGCAGGAATTATTAAAAAGAAATCGGTTGTGATACTTATTTCTGATTTTTTAGCCCTTGATTATGAACGACCTTTGGCTGCTTTGGCAAAAAAACATGATTTAATTGTGATGCATGTGATTGATAATTTTGAAATTAAATTGCCAAGACTGGGCATAATTCCAGTTTTTGACCCAGAAAAAAGAAAAGTTTCTTGGTTAAACACCTCATCATTAAGGCTTAGGAAAGAAATTACAAGTAATTTTGAGAAAAGAAAAGAAGAAATAATAAGTATTTGTAAGAAAAACAAAGCTAATTATGAAATTATTGAAACCAATAAAGAATATGTTTCAAAACTGATTAAGTTGTTTAAAACCAGACGAATAAAATAGATTTGAGATATTATTTATACATATTATTCTTTATAACTAGCACTCATTTGCAGGCTCAAAAACTGCTTTTAAAGTTAGATGCAGAACAAACTTTAATTGGACAGCCATGGAAAGCTACTTTGGTTTTGAAACATAAACCCAATGAAGATTTTTTGTTGCCAGATAGTAATTTCAATTTTTCGCCTTATACTTGTTTGCAAGTAAAAACATTTGTAACCCGAACTATTGAAAATGAGAGTGTTGATTCAGTAATTTATACTTTAGCAACTTTTGAACTAGATTCCATTCAAACGGTAAGTTTACCAGCATGGAAAATCATGGGCAATGATACTTCTGTAATTTATTCTAATAAAAATTTCATTAAAGTAAATTTATTAACAACTGATAATCAAGAAAATGTATTGAATGCTGATACTCAATATTCATTTATTGAGCACAAAGTAGATTTTACATCTTGGATAGTTTATATCATACTTTTTAGTATTTTTTTGTTTGCAATTTATAAGTTTTTTGGAAAACCAATTACAAAGTTAATTAACTCCTATTTGTTTAGAATTCAACACGATAGATTTGAAATGGATTTTAGAAAACTTCAAAACCAATTATCTATTTCATTGTCTCCCAGAGATTTAGAGAAAATATTGAGCAGGTGGAAAAATTATATGGAAACTTTGGTAGATAAACCTATTAGAACTTATACTTCAAAAGAGATTATGCAATTAATTGAAAACGAATCACTTGGCGAAGCTTTGTATGCAATTGATATAGCACTTTATGGTGAAAATTTGAATAAAAGTATTTTAGATGAATTGAATGTTTTAAATTCGATTGCAGAGCTATATTTTGAAAATAAAAAAGCAGAATTGAAGAATGAATAGTGCTTTTAATTCAATATGGCAATCTATTAAGCAAATACCTTATTGGTTAAGCTACAGTACTTTGCAAGAATTTTCTTGGGAAAGAGGATGGTTGTTGCCTTTTATTTTGGCAGTGCCTTTGCTTTTTTTTATTAGATGGCTTTTTAATGTAAGATTCAGGCAAACTTTTCAAATTCATTTTACTACCGAAATCAAAACATTTTCATTTGCCAATTATCTTCGATTTTTGCCTGATATTATTCTTTCTTGTTTTTTGGCTTGTTTAATTATTGTGTTGGCTCGCCCACAAAAACACAATAAAATGGTAGAAAATAAATCAGAAGGCATTGATATTATGTTAGCTATCGACATAAGTGAATCTATGTTGATTGAAGATTTCAAACCAAATAGACTTGAATCGGCCAAAAAAGTGGCTTTAAAATTTATAAATGGCAGAAAACATGATAGAATTGGGCTTGTGGTATTTAGTGGTGAGGCTTTTACGGTTTGTCCCTTGACCAATGATTATGCACTTATTAAAGAACAAATAAATAATTTACATCATAACATGATAGCCGCTTCTGGCACTGTAATGGGCAATGCTTTAGCAAGTGCATTAAACAGACTTAGAGAGACTTACGCAAAATCAAAAGTAATAATTTTGATAGGTGATGGAGCTAATATTGAAGGTGAAATAGACCCGATTACAGCAGCAAAATTATGCAGTGCTTTTGGTGTAAAAGTATATGGAATAGGGGTGGGGAAAGATGGCGATGTGCCTTACAGAGATGAAAAAGGTGAAATTCATTTTATGAAAAACACCTTGGATGAAACTACACTTCGTAAAATTTCTTATGAAACTAATGGTCAGTATTTTAGAGCCGATAATAAGGAAAGTTTAGACCATATTTTTGCTAAAATTAACAAGCTAGAAAAAACAGAAATTTATACTGAAACCTATATTGATACACAAGATTATTATAGCAATTATTTAAAAATTGCCATTTTATTTTTCTTAGTTTGGTTATTGCTTAAAAGTACATTTTTAAGTAATGTGCTTGAAGATTAATAGTTTATAAAGTATATTAAAAGTAGAAATATGAAAAAAATAGTTTTTTATTTCATTCATTTTATTTTGATAAGCTTTTTATGGGCTTGTGAAAATAAGAATAATGCAAATATAAGAATTCATACCACCAAAGATGATTTTGGTAGAACATTGCAATTACCTGTAAAAATTGATAGAATTTTTTCTGTAAGTCCTTCTATTACAGAGATTATTTATAAATTGGGTTTAGAAAAAAAGTTAGTGGCTCGCACCATTCATTGCAATTATCCCTTGCGAGTGCTTACCAAAAAAGCAATTGAAGTTTATCCGCTTGATATTGAAAAACTAATTTTATTAAAACCTCAAGTAGTTTTTGCGTTAAAAGGTTTTATATCAGACGAAAACGTAGAAAAACTTTCTAAAATTGGCATTCAAACTTATTTTGTAGAATGCGAAACTGTTCAGCAAACCATTGATGCTCATTTAAAAATTGGTAAAGTAATGGATGCCGACTATGTGGCTGAAATTGTGAGAGATACAATGACTTCTAGGCTTCATAAATTTCAAAAAAAGATATCAAGCTCAGCACCCAAGCTAAAGGCTTTGGTGGTAATTTCACCCCAAAATTTGTATGTATTTGGTGCTCAAAACTATGTTTCTGATATGCTGTATTATGCCAATTTGGAGAATGTGGTACCCAAAAGCAATCCTCATCAATTCCCAACTTTAAGTGTGGAACAAATTTTACAATTGAACCCCGATTTAATTATTTATCCAGCTTCCAAAACTGATAAATCCCACAACTCATTGGCTTATTTTCACCCTGCCTTAAGAAAACTTAAAGCCATAGAGGCTAAAAATGAGTACTTTATAGATGAAGATATTATTGTTCGTCCTGGGCCAAGAATTATAGAAGGAATAGAAAAGCTTTCTCAAATCAAGCCTCAAAACTAATTTTTTTGCATGTCAAAGTATTTATTTGTCTATATTTTCATTCTTATTTTAGCTAGTTGTTGCTATTTATTTTATCAAAATGGAGATTTTTCTACCCATCATTTTTCACTTAGCACCGAACAACAATTTATTTTGTTTGAAATAAGATTACCAAGACTAATAGCCTTGTTTTTAGTAGGTTTTGGCTTGGGAATTTCGGGTTATTTATCTCAAATTATTTTTAATAATCCCCTTGCAGACCCTTATCTTTTAGGCACTTCTACCTCGGCATCTCTTGGTAATTATTTGGCTTATAGTGCTTTGTACAATGCTGGTTTGCCTTTAATTTTATATAGTTTTTATCAAATTGTGGGTGCATTTTTAGGTGCATTTGCAGCCACATTATTTTGTTTTTGGATTTCTTACCGCAATACACACCTAAGTCCTTATAAATTAATTTTAACAGGCATCGCAGTTTCATCACTAAGTGCTTCATTTATAAGTTATTTTGTGCTTACTAGCTCAAATACTGAAACTAAAAATTTACTCTACAAACTATCTGGTAGTTTTGAAAACGTAATGGTTTTTCAATTACCAGTTCTGTTTATCACCGTGTTTTTATTGTTGATTTTTAGTTTGCGACATTTTAAAAAACTTAATTTACTTACCGTTGGGGATGAACAATCACAAGCTTTAGGCTTGAATGTGAGTAAATTAAGAATGAATACGTTGATTTTAAATGCACTTTTGGTGGCCATTTTGGTTTGGGTTTCTGGCCCCATTGGATTTGTGGGTTTGGTAGTTCCACATATTGGCAGAATTATATTTAAGTCACAAAATAGAGTGCATCAGTTTATACATATTGCCTTTAATGGCGCTTTTTTACTTATTTTTTGTGATTTTGTAGCAAGGTACAGTACTGAAAATCAGCTATTACCCATTGGAGTAATCACCTCTTTTTTAGGTGTTCCTTTTTTCTTGTATTTGCTTAAGAAAAGGGTATGAATTTGATTGACTGAAATATACCGGATGTTTTTTATCTTAAAATAAATTCACTTTTAAATAAATCTTAATATTGACAAAGCAATAAGTCATATTTTTTTGTTTTTATTAACTTCGTAATACGCTTATTCTAATTACGAATTATTTTACTGAACCTTTGTTGCTATCAAGCGAAAATTGTAATTCTGTTAATAAATTGAACTAGATAACTAATTAAAAACAACTAAATCAACAATGAAAAAATGAAAGAAAAAAAAATTACCTTTTGTGCCCTTCTTTTACTAGGTTTTTCTAGTTTACATGCACAAGTAAGCTTAAACACTTCTGGTAAAAATGCTATTGGTGTAAATGGTTCAGTGAGTTATACGATAGGAGAAATACTTTATACTGAACAAGTTAGTAGTGCCGGAAGTGTACAAAACGGTGTTCAACAAGTTTATTCAATTTCAATACTTACTTCAACAAGTCAAGCCAAAGATATTGAGCTAAATATTACTAGTTATCCAAATCCAACATCAAATGATTTGAATTTGAGTATTAAAGATTTTGATTTTAATAATTCCGTCTTTCAATTGTATAATTTACAAGGAGAATTATTGATAAATGAAAAAGTTACTAGTACCATCACAAAAATCCAATTAAGTCATTTACCTAAAGCTGTTTATATTTTAAAAATATTAAACCAAAATCAAGAAATTAAAAACTTTAAAATTATTAAAAATCAATAAAATTATGAAAAGAATTAGTTTTTACTCTCTATTAATGCTGTTTAGTTTTCAAATTTGGGCACAAACACCTAATAAGTTTAGTTTTCAAGCAGTGGTGAGAAATTCGAATAACGAAGTTGTAGTCAATCAAAATATAAGTGTAAAAATAAGTATTTTACAAGCTACAATTAATGGAAATGCAGTATATGTAGAAAAACATAATACTAGTACCAATAATAATGGCTTGATGAGTTTAGAAATAGGAAATGGCAATGTAGAGCTAGGTACTTTTGAAACTATTGACTGGCAAAATGGCCCTTATTTTATTAAAACCGAAACAGACCCAAGCGGTGGTACAAATTATTCAATTACAGGTACAAGTCAATTGTTAAGTGTGCCATATGCATTACATGCCAAAACAGCTGATAATATCAAAGGAGGAATTGTTGAAAAAGATTCTGTTTTTATTAAAAGTCAGGCTTTTAATATTACAGCCAATCATTTACAAAAGTTAAATAATACATCAGGTATCAATACTGGAGATCAAGATTTGAGTAATTATGCAACCAAATCAGCTTTAAATGATTCACTTACAAAAGTAAAATCAAATTCACCCACCTCATTGAGTAACTTGATTATGGACGCAAATGGTGGTAATATTAAAAACGTAGCCAATCCTATAAGTGCTCAAGATGCTGCTACAAAAGCTTATGTGGATAGTTTAAAACAAAGATTAGTGTATCTAGATGAAATACTTATTGAAAGCGATTTGTATAAAGTAAAAGATGTTGATGGAAATTATTATAATGTAAAGAAAATTGGAAATCAACTTTGGTTTAAAGAAAACTTAAAAACTACTAAATATAATGATGGCACCAATATTCCACAAGTAACCCTTAAAGCAAATTGGAATGCACTTTCTTCTGGTGCTTATTCATGGTATAATAACGATTCTGTAACTTATAAAAGCAAAACAAATTATATTGGAGCATTGTATAATTGGTATGCTGTAAATACTAATAAATTATGTCCTGTTGGTTGGCATGTACCAACTGATGAAGATTGGAAAAAATGAGACTGTAAAATAAACTCTGTCTAGCAAAAAATTATTAATTTTAACTAGACAAAAGAGAAATGGAATCAGAAGAGTTCAACAAGATGCAGAAGTTAGCCTTGGAGCAACTTCGTTCAGGTCAATC
>Ga0214921_10001970_pt1 | contig 34346 bp, 61 predicted proteins | sample LL1505_MetaG_FD_177992 | JGI IMG/M metagenome (GOLD analysis project Ga0214921, IMG submission 177992) | Freshwater microbial communities from Lake Lanier, Atlanta, Georgia, United States - LL-1505 | ecosystem: Environmental > Aquatic > Freshwater > Lake | place: USA: Georgia | collected... | reverse complement strand
AACAAGCCGTAGAGACTCGCCATGCTGAGATCATGGAAGCTATCTTTGGTCAAGGCGACTTCTTTGATATTGAAGACAACATCCAAGATATAGGTGGAAACCCTATAGATGTTGAAGCAATCAAGAACCAGTTGATGGAAGATTTCAAGAAAGACAAGATCAGGAAATCTATCGACCAGATCGAGTTGATGGCTGAAATCTATGGAACAGGCATTGGCGAGATCATCGTCAAGACTGAGAAAGAGTATGTTCCTTCTACTCAGCCTATCCCCAATCAGCAGGGTCAAGCTGCTATTGGCGTGATGGAGAGAGACAGGATTGCTGTCAAGATCATGCCTATCAACCCCAAGAACTTCTTGTTTGACCCCAACGGGACAAGCATTGATGACTGTATGGGCGTGGCTATTGAGAAGTATGTCTCAATCCACAAGGTTGTAGAAGGAATCGAAAAAGGCATCTATCGCAAGGTAGACATCACGCCCACCTATGAAGATACCGATCTAGAGCCTACCCAAGAGGTAAGCCAGTACCAAGATGAAAAGGTTCTATTGTTGACGTACTACGGATTAGTACCCCGTGAGTATTTGAACAACATGGCAGAGAACAAAGACATTGTTGAGTTGTTTCCTGAGAACTCTGCCGCTGAAGACTACTCAGATATGGTCGAGGCCATTGTCGTAATTGCCAACGATGGTATGTTGCTCAAGGCTGAAGAAAACCCTTACATGATGAAAGACAGGCCAGTGTTGTCATACCAAGACGATACAGTGCCTAATCGATTGTTGGGGCGAGGTACAGTGGAAAAAGCATTCAATATGCAGAAAGCTATTGATGCTCAGACTCGTGCTCACTTGGATTCACTCGCTTTGACCACTGCTCCTATGGTTGCTATGGATGCTACTCGCCTCCCCCGTGGCATGAAGTTTGAGATTAAGGCTGGTAAAGCCATTCTCACCAATGGCAACCCTAATGAAATCTTGTATCCATTCAAGTTTGGTCAGAGTGACCCCAATAACCTAGCAACTGCCAAAGATTTTGAGCGTATGTTGTTGCAAGCTACTGGAACTCTTGACTCTAACGGCATGGTTTCTCAGTCAAGCCGTGATGGTGGTGGGATGTCGATGGCTGTTGCTTCCATCATCAAGAAGTACAAGCGCACATTGGTCAACTTCCAAGAAGATTTCCTTGTGCCGTTCATCAAAAAAGCGGCTTTCAGGTTCATGCAGTTCGATCCAGAGCGTTACCCTTCAGTTGACATGAACTTCATCCCCACTGCTACGCTTGGAATCATTGCTCGTGAGTACGAACAGCAGCAATTTATTGGCTTGTTGCAGACTCTTGGCCCAAATACACCTGTTTTGCCTGTAATTCTCAAAGGAATCATCGCAAATTCAAGTTTGAGCAATAGATACGAGATGATGGCGGCTTTGGATGAGATGAGCAAGCCTAATCCTGAAGCACAGCAGATGCAACAGATGCAAGCAGAGTTGGCAATGCAAGCTGCACAGGCCAATATTGCTGTTCAGACTAGCCAAGCTGAGCAAAACAAGGCAGAAGCCATCAAATTGTCAGTTGAGGCGCAGTTATTGCCACAAGAAGTACAGGCAAAGAACATGGCGGCAATGACCAAGAATCTACCTAATCAAGATAATGAAGCATCTAGAGAGTTTGACAAGCGGGTCAAGATTGCTGAGTTGATGCTAAAAGAGGCTGATATTAAGAACAAGAGTAAGATTGTTGAATTGCAGATGGCTGATAAAGTAGACTCACAAAATAGAGTTAAACAAGATTTCCTAGCAAGGCTTACAGATGGATTGAAGAATGGCTAATATAAAAGAACTTATTAAAAGTATAGAGTCAGCAGACTCATCTTTTGATGAGAAGTTATATGCTATAAATGCTATGGAAGAAACTCTTGTAGCAATGCGCCAGCAAGAAGAAAAGGCTGTTCAAGACAATGTAGATTTGATAGTTGAAGCTATCAAAGTCATGGAAAACAAGGTTTCTACCCAACTAGAGATTGCCAAAGCCATAGTTCCACAAAAAGGTGATAAGGGTGACAAAGGCGAAAAAGGTGCTGATGGTAGACATGGCGTAGATGGCAAGAATGGTCGAGATGGTCGGGATGGAAAAGATGGATTAGATGGAAAAGATGGCGTTTCTGTCTCAAATGCCCAAATTGACTTTGATGGATCGTTGGTTATTACCCTATCTACGGGTCAGCAAATCAATGTGGGTGAGGTTGTAGCTCCTGAGTTACAAGAAAGAATTAAACTTGTGACTTCTGGGGGTGCTGGTACAACCCTACCCTCCCAAACAAGCAATTCTGGGAAGTTTTTAAAGACTGATGGAACAAGTACATCATGGGCAACACCATCTGTAAGTTCTCTCACAACAACAAACTTCACAATTGAAGAATCGGGTGGAAAGTTGATATTTAAGTATGGTGCAACTACAATTGCATCAATGTCTTCAACTGGGGTAATTACATCAGCAACTAATATTGTTGCAAATGGAACACCATAAAGGAAAAATATGGCAACGTCAGTAACCCTAAAACCTAATGCAATTGATATTTCTGGCACTACGTCAGGGACTATAACTTTACAAGCCCCATCGGTGGCTGGAAATACAACGCTTACTTTGCCATCAACCAGTGGCACAATTCTAACAAGTGCGAGTACAGCAACCACATCAACCAATTTGGCTGGTGGATCAAACGGGACAATTCCTTACCAATCAGCAAGTGGCACAACTCAGATGTTGGCAGTTGGCACTAGCGGTCAGGTCTTGCAAACAAATGGAGTTGGCGCACCAACTTGGGTAACACCTAGTTCTGGTTTATCTGCATCTGCAGACAATACTTTCACAGGAACACAAACATTCTCAGGATCATCATCAAAAACAGCAATTGTCTTGAATGATGCCGCCGAGGTAGCCACAGTCTCAGCTACAGCAGCTACAGGTACTATTAACTACGACATCACTACACAGTCAATCTTGTACTACACCAGCAACGCATCTGCTAACTGGACAGTTAACTTCCGAGGCTCTAGCGGTACATCGCTGAATACATTGATGTCCACAGGTCAGTCAATGACTGTGGCTTTCTTGGTGACTCAAGGCTCTACTGCTTACTACAACTCTGCTGTGCAAGTTGATGGCACTACATCAGGTGTGACTACACGCTGGTTAGGTGGTGCGCCTACTGCTGGTAATGCAAGTGGAATTGATAGTTACCGCTATCTATTGGTAAAAACTGGAAGTGCTACGTTCACCATTCTTGCCTCAGTTACACAGTTTAAAGCCTAATTATGTGTATCTGCAAAAAATGTAATGTGGACAAGCCGCTGGATGAGTTCCAGTTAGATAAGCGCAGGAATAAACACTATGGCACTTGTCGTAAGTGCAGAGTTAAAGCGCAAAATGACCGCAGACTTGCAAACATTGATGAAAGCCGCAAGAAAACTCGTGAATATTTGCGTGAGTGGAGGGCTAAGAATCCTGAGAAACAAGCCGCTATTTGCAAGAAATATGACGAGAAGAACAGGGATAAGCGTAGTGCTTATGCCAAGCAATATCGCAAAGACAATCCTGAGAAAGTTAAAGTATTAGCTAAATCATGGGCAGAGAAAAATCCTGAGAAAATCAGAGCCTATGGACAAAAAGCAGTTAAGGCTTGGCTTGAGCGTAATCCCGAGTATCCGAGCAACTTTTACAAAGCTAACAAAGAACGATACATAGCTGCTAGCGCAAGGCGTAGGGCTGCTCAAGATTCAGCTACACCCTCTTGGTTATCAGCCATTGATAAAGCTATGATTCAAGAGATGTATGATGTTTCTGAAGCAAGATATATCCAAACTGGTATAAAACACCATGTTGACCACATTGTCCCAATTAACGGTAAGAATGTTGCTGGTATGCACGTTCCTTGGAATTTACAAGTCATAACTGCTCATGAGAATTTGAGCAAAGGTTGGAGGTTTTAATGCCATTACAAGCTACAAGCGGTGCGGCTAGTTACGATGCCTTTGGTGGTGGTGCGGCTGTTGTACCAAACTACATTGAAGATGTGTTCTCTTGCTTTTTGTATGCGGGTACATCACAACCTGGTAATAGCAGCGCTTACGGATATTTAGTAAATAACATTGATTTATTGACTAAAGGCGGGATGATTTGGACAAAAGACCGTTCAAATAACGCCACTGGAACAAATGACAACGTGATTGTTGATACATTGCGTGGCACTGGAACATGGCCTGCCGGTACTAGTAATAGCCCTTACATGCTAAAAACAAATACAACAGCGGCTCAAGTCACAATGAGTGACGCTATTCAAGGCGTAACTACTACTGGGTATTACATAGGCCCAGGCAATACTGGCGTTGATGCGATTAATACACTTAACAATAACTACGTCTCATGGACATTCCGCAAGCAACCTAAGTTCTTTGATATTGTGACTTATACGGGTAACGATGCTACAGACCGACAAATTTCACATGCACTAGGGTCAGCTCCGGGTTGTATTTTTGTGAAAAGCACTAGTAATACACAAGATTGGTTTGTAAACCATCGTGCTTTACCATCTTTAAATTCATATCTTAATTTAAATACCACTGCCGCTTCTACTACTGGATTTAATTGGGGAACAGGTGGTGGTGTTGCCCCAACAAGCACGGTTTTTACTGTTGGCGATAACGCTAATGTTTCAGGTCGAACTTACGTAGCCTACCTATTCGCCCATAACGCAGGGGGCTTTGGCCTGACGGGTACGGACAATGTGATTAGCTGTGGTGGTTTTACAGCTAATGGAAACAACACAATTACTCTTGGGTACGAGCCTCAATGGGTAATGGTAAGAAGGGTAAGTAGCGCTGGTAATGATTGGGAAATTTATGACACGATGCGTGGTTGTTCTTTAACTGGAAGCACAGTCCTTGTTGCCAATTCCTCTGCCGCAGAGGGTGTTGGAGGAACTATTTATCCAACAGCAACTGGTTTTTACATTTCAAGTTTTGGTAGTGGAGACATCATCTACATAGCCATACGCAGAGGCCCGATGAAAGTGCCTACTACGGGTACGAGTGTGTTTAGTCCTATATTGCAAAGCAATGCTAATACACCGCCTAGAACAATAAGTGGTGCAGGATTTGCACCAGATTTATTGTGGCAGGGAACATACCAATATGCAAATGGCTCGTACATGTATGACCGATTAAGAGGTCAGTTTACTTTGCAACCCTGCTATACAAATGTTGAATCTTCTGCCGCTGCCGTTTCCGCCGCCTTTACTATGGATGGCATAAGTTACGCTGGCACCGGTTCTATTAACAATAATGGCAATGCTGTAGATTGGTTTATGCGCCGCGCCCCCGGCTTCTTTGATGAGGTTTGCTATACAGGTACGGGAAGCTATCCATTCACAATAAATCATAATCTTGGCGTTGCGCCTGAATTAATGATTATTAAGCCAAGAAATGCGGCTCAAAGTTGGTGGACATACGCAAAACCTGTGACTTCACCAAATTCTAATTGGTATCAAAATTACTTTGTTTTAAATGGTACTCAGTCGTCTACATCCGATTTAACATCTTTTACTTCTGCTCCAACAAGTACAACTATTCCTGTTGCAGATTATTATGCTGGTTCAGGAACCACTTATGTTGCCTATCTCTTTGCAACTTGCGCTGGCGTTTCCAAAGTAGGCTCATACACAGGTAACGGCTCAACGCAAACCATTGACTGTGGCTTTGGTGCTGGCGGCGCTAGGTTCGTGCTTATTAAACGTACAGACTCAACTGGTGATTGGTACGTTTACGACACAGCCCGTGGCATGACTACATTGACAGACCCGTATTTGCTTATGAATAGCGCCTCAACTGGAGCGGCTACGCTTGGCTCAGTAACCACCGTATCAACAGGCTTTGCGGTAAACGCTTCAGTCTTGGCGGCTATCAACACAAACGCAGCAAGCTATATCTTTTTAGCCATCGCATAAGGAAAAATCATGCAAATACGAACAAATGACGGGCAAGTAATGTACGAATCAGAATTTCGTGCATATACAAAAGCCAATGGTGGCCCTACTTGGGAGACAACAACAACTGAGGTGCTAGAAGCCTTGGGTGCTGATGTCATCTTTGAAGGCCCACAAGCCACAGGCGGCACTGTCTATCAGATGTCAGTCTATGGCGGCATTGAGCAGATTGATGGCAAGTGGTACACCAAGTGGAATCTAGGCCCATCGTTCTTTGACACTGAAGATGCTGAAGGCAATGTAACCACTGCCGCACAGAATGAAGCCGCTTACAAAGCCGCTAAAGACGCAGAGCAAGCCAAGTCTGTTCGTGCCTCTAGGGATGCCAAGCTATCTGAGACTGATTGGCGGTTTCGCAGTGATATGACACCCTCACAGGCATGGAAAGACTACTGCCAAGCCTTGCGTGATGTGCCATCTCAGGCTGGTTTCCCTTGGACTATTGAGTGGCCTGTCGCACCATGAGCCCAGAACTTGAAAAGTACTATACCGACCGCTTTGACATGATGTCAACAGAGGGTTGGAAGGATTTGACTATTGATATTGACAATATGATAGAGTCGCTTAATAATCTAAGCGTTATTCCTGATGAAAAGACCTTAATGTTCAAAAAAGGTGAACTTTCCATCTTGACTTGGCTGAAAACCTTGAAAGAGGTCAGTGAACGAGCCTACGAGGAATTGAATGAAAAGAATTTATGAATTTGTCTGCGAAAGTGGACACAGAATTGAGAGACTTTGTGATTATGAGGCACAAACAACTCAGTGTGAGTGCGGTGGTTCAGCCAATCGCACAATCTCTGCTCCAAGCATTAACTTGGAAGGGTGGTCGGGTCATTTCCCATCTTCATGGATGAAATTTGACAAGAAACATCGTGATAAGTTGGTGCAAGAGCGTAAAACCACAACATAAGCATTAATGCCGTTGTGTCATCCTAGAACCCAAAAGTGGCAGGAAAAGGAAAAAATATGTTAGTAGATAACCCAGACGAGATGTTAGGCGAGTTAGAGACTGTTGAAAAGCAGAAACTTGAATCAACTATTGAGCCGATGAGTAATGACATTCCCGACAAGTATCGGGGTAAAGAGTTGTCAGACATCATCAAAATGCACCAAGAAGCAGAAAAGCTGATTGGTAAGCAAGCCCAAGAAGTTGGCGAAGTACGCAAATTAGCAGATGAACTCATCAAACAAAACCTTGCGGGTAAACACCAACATATTAAAGAGGAAGAACCTGAAGTAGATTTTTTTGAGAATCCACAGGAAGCGGTTCGTAAGACTGTTGATAACCATCCTGATGTACTTGCGGCTAGACAAGCTGGTCAAGAGTTCAGAAAGATGCAAATTCAGCAAAAGTTAGCGCAGGAGCATCCTGATTTTGGTCAGATTGCTCAAGATACAGACTTTGTAAATTGGGTGAAATCTTCACCGATTAGGATTAGTCTGTATGCGAAAGCTGATGGCGAATTTGATTATGATAGTGCTAATGAATTGCTGAGTACCTACAAGCAGTTGCGTGGTGTTAAGGCTAAACAGACTAATGAAGCAGGGGAAACTCAGCGCAAGTCTAGTCTTAAAGCAGCGACAGTAGATGTAGGTGGCAGTGGAGAATCTGGAAAGAGAGTCTATCGCAGGGCAGACCTTATTCGGCTGAAGATGACTGACCCAAACCGCTACGATGCCTTGAGTGAAGAGATCATGCAAGCGTATGCAGACGGGCGGGTCAAATAACCTAACTTTTGATTTTTTGGAGATACAAACATGGCAAATACAGCATTTTCCCCCACGAACTCAGTCACAGTAACAACTGCTGACAAGTTTATTCCTGAAATTTGGTCAGATGAAATTGTTGCGTCTTACAAGAAGAACCTAGTTTTAGCTAACTTGGTTATGAAGATGAACTTCAAGGGCAAGAAAGGTGATCTTGTTCACATTCCTGCGCCTACCCGTGGTTCAGCTTCTGCCAAAACAGCTACTGACGCAGTTACCTTGATTGCCGCAACTGAGTCTGAAGTCCAAGTGTCTATCAACAAGCACTATGAATATAGCCGCTTGATTGAAGATATTGTCGAAGCACAAGCACTCAACTCTATGCGTCAGTTCTACACTGCTGATGCTGGTTATGCTTTGTCTCGCCAAGTTGACACTGACTTGATTCAGTTGGGTCGTTCCGCTAATGGTGGTTCTACTGGCGCTCAGTACGGCTCTGCTTTCATTGGTGGTGATGGTACAACTACCTTTGACTACACAGCAAACACCAACACTGGTAATGCTTCTGCTCTGACTGATGCTGCTATTCGCCGCACTATTCAGCGTTTGGATGACAACGATACTCCTATGGACAATCGTTTCTTCCTGATTCCTCCCTCAAGCCGCAACACTTTGATGGGTCTGGCTCGTTACACCGAACAAGCATTTGTTGGTAATGGCGATGCTATCCGTAATGGTGAAATCGGTAACCTGTATGGTATCCCTGTGTTCACTTCCAGCAACGCTGACTCTGCATCTGCTACAGCCGCTTTCCCAACAAGTGGTTCTGCTATTGCTCGTGTCTGCTTGATGGGTCACAAGGACTCTATGGTTCTGGTTGAGCAAATTGGCATTCGTTCACAAATTCAGTACAAGCAAGAGTATTTGGCTACTCTGTTTACATCTGACACTCTGTATGGTGTTGCCGCTTTGCGTAGTCTTGCTACTGTGGGTGCAGCTAAGTCTTCATCCATGTTTGCTTTGGTTGTTCCTAGCTAATAACAGTTTCCCCTTGCCTTGATGGTGGGGGGGATTTTTTAACTTATTTAGGAGAAATCAAAATGGCAGCAGCAACAGCAGTCACTTCCCGCCGTGGAAATGACCAATTTCGTGGTTTGTTTTCTGATACTTGGCTTGTAACTGCAACACTAGACTCTGCATCTGTAGCGAGTGGTGCAGCGGGTGCAGCAACTGATACTGTTACAGTAGCAGGAGTGGCTTTGGGAGACATGGTTCTTGGTATGTCAATTGGTGTTAGTGAAGCTGGCTTGGTTCGTAGAGCCTATGTCTCAGCAGCTAACACTGTAACAATCTCAACTAATAACTTGACTGGCAGTGCCGTTGATCTAGCATCAACTACTGTTAAGTTGGTTATTGCTCGACCAGTGTAAAGACGGGGGGGGCTAGTCCCCCCTTTCTCATTTAAAGGGTTTTATGGCTACTTTTCGTTGTTTACAGTCGGGTAATTGTGTAACTTTTACGCTTCAGCATGATATTGACTCTATGAGGGGTCATCAAGGTTATGTTAGAGTAGATGAACAAGAAGTAACCATAGAATCTGATGATTCTGAACGTACAGATACCGCATTTGCGCCTGTAATTCCATCAATTAAGCGTATGGGAAGACCAAGAAAGGTTGCAAATGTCTGAAGTTGACGCAAGGGATTTTGGCAAGTTAGAGGCTCAAGTAGAAGCTCTACAGAACGAAATGCATAGTCTTAGTGCAGACGTTAAGTGTCTTTTAGAGTTGGCAAATAAGTCTAAAGGCGGTTTTTGGATGGGAATGACTATCGCTAGTATTGCTGGTGGAGTCTTTACATTTGTAGCCGATAGGTTGTGGAAATGAAAGATGGAATGCTTTCAGGCCAAGTTTGCCCACTTCCCACACAAGACATTGTTGTAAACCTGAAAAACAGGAACAATGCTTTCAAGAAGTTTGGTTATGGCCCACCTAATCCAGACGAGCCTAATGATGCTTTTTGGCTAACTAAAGCCAAGATGTATAACGCACCTACCGATGTTGTTAAAACTATGCGTTGCGGCAACTGTGCAGCCTTTATTCAAACACCCAAAATGATGGAATGTATCAAGGGTGGCTTAGAAAAAGGCAAGAATTCAGAAAATGAACTTGACTATGATCAGCAATTCATTGATGCTGCTGATCTAGGTTTTTGTGAGTTATTCCACTTTACTTGTGCCGCAGCTAGGACTTGTGATGCTTGGAAATCTGGTGGTTCAATTACAAAGGATTGATATGAAAGCTAAACCCAAAACTCCCGCTAAAGCCCCCAAAAAGGGTATTCCTGTAACTGTAATGATTGCAGTTGGCAAGCCAAAAATGGCTATGCCAATGAAAGGTAGCAGAACTGCTACTAACATGATGAAGAAATCTTCAAGAGGCAAATAATGGCATCATTAACCTCCCCCATTACGCTTCTTAGTGCAGTTGGTGCAACTGGTGCATCAAAGGCAGTCCAAGTAGATGCTGGTTTTCCAGCAATTCTTCATGTTACAGGAATCACAACTGCCACTGTTGCCCTGCAAGGTAGTCTTGATGGAACAACATTTAGCACTGTTGGAACAGCTTTAACTGCTGATGGCTTTGTTACTTTAGCCAATGCTCCTAAGTATTTGCGAGCAAATTGCACTGCTTATACGTCTGGAACTATTACCGCAAAAATTCTTTACTAAGGAGAAACCCTATGAAAAAACCCACAATGGCACAAAAGAAGGTTGGCAAGGTAATGCGTGAATACAAGGAAGGTACTTTGCATTCAGGCTCAAAAATGGGCAAGGTTGTCAAGAACCCCAAACAGGCTGTTGCCATTGCTTTGTCTGAAGCTGGTATGTCTAAACCAAAGAGGAAGATGAAATGAAGCAGGGTTTGTACGCTAATATTCACGCTAAACAGGCTCGTATCAAGGCGGGGTCTGGCGAGAAGATGAACAAGGTGGGTTCTAAAAATGCACCTACAGCGGCTGACTTCAAACAAGCGGCAAAGACTGCAAAGAAGCCTAAAAAGGTGAAGTAGATGAAAACACCCACTTGGCAAACAAAAGCTGGTCAAAATCCAAAAGGCGGCTTGAATGCCAAGGGTAGATCATCTTATAATGCAGAAACTGGTGGCAATCTGAAGCCTCCAGTAAAGTCGGGGGATAACCCTCGTAGAGCAAGTTTCTTGTCTCGTATGAGCGGCAATGATGGCCCTGAGTACGACAAGAAAGGTGAACCAACAAGACTGCTTCTTTCGCTCAAGGCATGGGGTGCATCCTCAAAAGCTGACGCAAAGGCAAAAGCTAAAGCTATATCCGCAAGGAACAAGGCAAAAGCTAAATGAGAGCATTATCGGTTGGCGCAAACCTCACAGCAAACACGCTGACAACCCTCTACACAGTACCAAAAGGGTATTACGCAAGGGTGGTATTGCTACGGGCAGTTAATACTGGTTCGCAAAAACACATTTCTTTTTCTTGGACAGATACCTCTGCATCTGTCACCTATTCTCTTGTATTTGAAACCGCTTTAACTACCAAAACTACACAAGATTGGGGTGGTGTGTCTTATTTTGTAATGGAAGAAGGTGACATACTTAAAGCACAATCTGAGGCTGCATCTACATTTTCAGTAATAGTTACTATTGAAGAAGAAGGATTAACAAGATAATGACTTATTTAGAACTTGTAAATGATGTCCTTATAAGGTTACGGGAGACAACAGTAGCTACTGTTACCGAAACATCTTACTCAACACTAATTGGCAAATTTGTGAATGATGCCAAGCGTCAAATTGAAGATGCTTTTGCTTGGAATGTTCTAGGCACAACTATTACTCTGTCTACTACTTCTGGCACATATTCTTATTCTTTAACTGGTGCTGGTCAGAAGTTCCAAGTTATTGATGTTATCAATGCTACAAGCAATATTGGAATGCGTAATATTGATTATGTGTCAATGAATCGTAAGCAAAACTTCTCTACTCCTGTTAGCGGTATTCCATCAGAGTATGCTTTTGATGGTGTTGATGGTAACTATAACACCAAGGTAACTCTTTATCCCCGTCCTAATGGTGTTTATAGCATTCCATTTAGCTTAACAGTACCACAGGCTACATTGACATCAGATGCAACTGTTGTGCTTGTTCCTGACGTTTTGGTTGTTCAGAATGCCTATTCCCGTGCCTTAATTGAGCGTGGTGAAGATGGTGGTTTGACATCATCTGAAGCATACATTTTATATAAAGCTATGTTGTCTGATTACATTGCTTTGGAAGGCACTCGCTATCCTGAGAATCAGGAGTTTGTTGCAGTATGACGCAAAACTTGCAGACTTTTAGTGTTCAAGCCCCAGGATTTTTTGGCTTAAACACTCAAGACTCCCCTCTAACATTAGAGGCTGGATATGCTTCGATTGCCACTAATTGCGTGATTGACCAATATGGACGTATTGGCGCTCGTAAAGGCTATTCAAGGGTTAATTCTTCAAGTGGAAATCTTGGCGCAAATGATGTAAAGGTCATCCATGAACTTGTGCAGCTTGATGGAACATTGACTGTATTGTTTGCTGGAAATAACAAATTATTCAAACTTAGCTCTACAAATACAGTTACAGAGTTGACCTATGGTGGGGGAGGTACTGCACCTACTATTACGGCAAGCAATTGGCAATGTGCATCTTTAAATGGAATTACATACTTTTTTCAAGCAGGATTTGATCCATTAATTTACGATCCTGCTGTAAGCACCACCACATATCGCAGAGTCTCAGAAAAGACTGGTTACACAGGTACAGTGCCTTTAGCAAACATTGCTATATCTGCATTTGGTCGTTTATGGGTGGCAGAAACAACTTCTGACAATGTAACAATTAGCTTTTCTGACTTGCTTGCTGGTCATAATTGGACTGGTGGGACTTCAGGTACTTTGGATGTTTCACGAGTTTGGCCTAATGGTTCGGATCAAATCGTAGGACTTGGCGCACACAACAATTTCTTAATTATCTTTGGTAGTCGTCAGATATTGGTCTATCAAGGAGCAACAACTCCTTCCACAATGTCTTTGTCTGACACTATAGGCAATATTGGTTGTTTAGCAAGAGATACCATAGTTTCAACGGGATCAGACATTGTTTTCTTGTCTAACTCTGGTGTACGTAGTCTAATGCGTACCATTCAAGAGAAATCAGCACCTTTGCGTGATCTATCTAAAAATGTGCGTAATGACTTGATGGGTTATATATCTGGCGAAATAAAATCTAACATCAAAGCTGTTTATTCTGAAGTCAATGCGTTTTACCTTTTAACGCTTCCTATTGGAAAACAAGTCTATGTATTTGATACAAAGGCGCAGTTGCAAGATGGTTCAGCTAGGGTAACGACTTGGGATAGCATTGAACCAACTGCATTATTGTCTCGCAGAAATGGTGACTTGTTGATTGGTAAGAATGGATATATCGGTAAGTATGGCACTTACCTTGACCATGCCTCAACCTATCGCTTTCAGTATTACACCAATTATGCGGATCTTGGCGATCAAAATATCACATCTATATTGAAGAAGATTTCTGTTGTGGTAATTGGTGGAACTAACCAGATCATTACTATTAAATGGTCGTATGACTTTTCTGCACAATATTACGCAACACAAGCAACTATTCCTATATCTACAGTAGCAGAATATGGAATTGCTGAATATGGTGCAAATGGAATTCCTGTGGCGTATTATTCATCAGGCATCCAGATTGGGACTTTGATAGGTCAAGCATCAGGATTTGGCAAAGTTGTGCAAACAGCGTATGAAATTGATATAAATGGTGCTGCTGTGAGTATTCAGAAGATTGAGATTCAGGCTAAAAATGGAAAACTTGGTTAAGGAATAAATATGGCTAATTACACAAAAACCACCAACTTTGCATCAAAAGATGCCCTTGCTTCTGGTAATGCTTCAAAGGTTGTCAAGGGAACTGAGATTGACACAGAATTTACAAATATCCAAACAGCTATTGCTTCAAAAGCAGATGGAACATTTTCAAACTTCTCTTTTGTTGAGGCATCCAATGTGTTGTATATCTACAATATATCGACACCTGTAGCAAAGATTGATGCTTCTGGTAATTTGACTGTGATTGGTAATGTCATAGCAAATGGAACTGTTTAAAGGAAAAAAAATGCCAAGTCTTTTTAACAATCAATATAAGAATCTAGCATCAAAAGGTAGATATGGCGACACCATGCTCGCCCACATCAACCCTCAAGAAGCGGCATTGTTGAAGGCAAGGGGCGGGTCTGGAACAATTAATCCTAAAACTGGTTTGCCTGAGTTTTTTTATATTGACCCAAGAAACGGTGGAATTGCGCCACCTCAATTAGAGCATGTAGGTGGTTTAAATTTTAGGATAGTAGAAACACCACCACCATTTGATAGACATTTTGCAGATATTGTCCAAGGGGGTATGGGCGCACAAAGAATTACAGGATACACATTACCAAGTGAACAAACCTTTGCCGATAAGCCACTTGTTGCAAAGTATGACCCACAAGGTGGTTTTAAATTTTTAACAATGGAAGGCCCAAATTATTTAACGCCTGACCCTAGCCAGCCAAACATCATTTCACAACCGAGACTAGATGCAAGTGGCAATGTTATGGATTGGGGAATTGTAGATACAAATAATCAGGACAATGGCAGTTTTGGTAGTTTTGTAGGCGATCTAGCACGTGACTTTGGCCCAATGGTCGTAGCTGGATTACTCGGTAATTATGCCGCTGGTAATCTTAATGGTTTATTTGGTGGCGGTGCGGCTAGCGGTGCGGCTGGTGGAACATTAGCTGGTATGGGTACTGGTGCGGCGGGTGCGGCTGCTACTGCAGCAGCTACTGGAATACCATTAGCCGCATTAACTGCTGGTGGTGCAACAGAAGCAGGATTGTTGGCTGGCGGTGGTTCATCAGGTGGTTTGGCTGGATTTGGCACTGGTGCGGCTGGAGTAAATGCAACTGCTGCCGCTACTGGATTAACTCCTGCGGCTTTAGGAGTTACTGGTCTTACAGCGGCATTACCAATTTCTAGTGTGCCTACTCCTCCAACTGGTAGCGGTAGTCCTATGTCTGGTGTAACTCCACCTGTTACGCCTCCTGTCACTCCACCTGTTGTGCCTCCTGTTGTTCCTGCTGCTGCTAGTACAATTACTCCAAGTATGCTACAAACTATTGCAAATGCAACTGGGATTTCAGTAGATACTTTAAGGACTTTTGCCCCATCTGTTATTCAAGGTATATTAGGCGCTACTGGCTCTGTTTTAACTGCTAATCAAGCTACTGACGCTGCTAAGACACAAGCAGATGCACAGATTCGTGCGGCACAGATTGCTGCTGATGCTGCTCGTTTTAGACCTGTTGGCGTAACCACTCGCTTTGGTTCATCAAACTTCCAAACTGATGCTCAAGGCAATGTAATTGGTGCTGGATATACACCTAGTGCTGAGATTCTTGGTTACCAAAACCGATTGTCTACATTGGCTAATCAAGGTTTAACTGGTGCAGAGGGCGCACAAGCGGCTTATGCTCCTTTAACTGGTGCAGCACAGAACTTGTTTAGTTTAGGTCAAAGCTACCTTGCTAAAACACCAGAGCAAGCGGCACAAGAATACATTGCTAAACAAACGGCTTTACTTGCGCCTAGTCGAGAAAATCAGCTTGCTGAGTTGCGTAATAGACAGTTTCAAACAGGTCGTTCTGGTGTAGCTACAGCACAGGGTGGTAACTTGATGAATACAAGCCCTGAACTTGCGGCTTACTACAACTCATTGGCTCAACAAGATTTGGTTCTTGCGGCTAATGCAGATCAAGAGGCTAGAAACCGCATAACTTATGGTGCTGGATTATTTGATACTGGTGCTGGTTTGCAAGGTAAATACTACACTGGTCAAACAGCGGCTCTTGCACCATTTACCAATCCTATGGATGTAACATCAGGACTTGAGAGGTTGTCTCAACAGCCTTTGGATTTAAGCACTGCTATTGGTCAAAAGGTCAGTACAGCTAATGCTAATGTTGGTCAATTAACTGGTCAGGGAATCATCAATGCGGCAGCAACAATGGCTCCAGCAAATGCTTATTCTCTAGGTGGTAATTTATTCAGTGGTGCGGCTCAAAGTCCTGTGTTTAGCAATGCAGTTAATAAAGCGTTTGGTAATACACAACCAACGCAACAGCAATACACCTATGACCCAGTTTCAAAACAATTTGTGCCTGTTCAACAATTTGTAGCATAAGGAGAAAAAACAATGGCAACATCAGACATCTTAGGATTGTTTACCTCTCCTCAACAGTACCAACAAAACCAGTTAGCACAGTTTCAGAATCGTGCGTTTCAAGAAGTTCAACTTGATCCTTTTCAACAAGCGGCTTTAGGTGCTAGGACTGCTGGTTATCAGTTGGGTCAAGGTATTGGTGGTGCTTTGGGTGGTCAAGACCCACAGTTACAGTTGATTTCCCGTAGACAAGCATTGGCTAGTCAGTTAGATCAAGCTGATCCAGCTTCATACATGAGGGTTGCTCAATTAGCTGCTCAATCTGGTGATCCACAGTTTGCTATGTTAATTGCTGATGCTGGTAGACAAATGCAAACTAGTATGGCAACTACAAGAAAAATAACTGCTGAAGCACAACGAGCAGAATTAACTTTAGCTCAAGAGCAGAATCTTAGGTCTGAATTGTCTCAATTGCCACAAAATGCAACTGAAGCTGATATTTTGTCTATTGTTACTAAGTATGGAAGTCCTGACAGAGTGTTAGCTGCATTGCAAACATCTACTGATAAAGCGGCTCAACGTGATTTGTTGGCATCACAACAGTCTGAGAGACTTGCTCAACAAGAAAAACTTGCTAGAGAAAAACTTGAAGCTCAAGCTGAACAAGCTCGTAAAGATAATGAAGCAAGATTAGAACGAGCAAGAGAAAACAATGCATCTAAAGCAGAGTTAGCAAGGATTGCATCTGAAGGTCGTCAAGCACAAAATGCGATTATGAATTCAATTAGAGAGTCATCATTGCAATTACGTCAAGAGGCGGCAAATGAGAAAAAACTTGCGGCTGAAAGACAACAACAAGGTCTTGCTTCATCATTTGATGCAGCATTAGATACTTTAAATACTCTTGCTACTCATCCCGGTAAAAAAGCTGCCGTTGGATTTGGTGGAGCACAGTTATCTATGATTCCCGGAACGGATGCCGCTGGTTTTGCGGCTCAACTTGAAACATTCAAGGCGCAGACATTTTTGCCTCAAGTTCAAGCTCTTAAGGGCATGGGCGCTTTGTCTAATGCTGAAGGTCAAAAACTTGAAGCGGCGGTTGGCGCATTGACTCAATCAATGAAGCAATCTGAGTTTGATTCGCAAATTGTAAAAATTAAATCCTATTTGCAAGCGGCAAAAGATAGGGTTGGTAAAAATATGCCGACACCACAATCGACATCGCCATCAACACCAGCGCCAAGAGGCAATGTAATTAAATTCAGTGACTTACCTTAAGGAATAAAAATGGATATTGAACTTCCAAATGGAACAATAATTCAAGGTATTCCAGAGGGAACGCCTAAGTCTGTTGTCATGGAGAAAGCCATCAGAGCTGGTTTAGCAAAACCTGAAGATTTTGGCGTTCAACAACAACCTGTATCTGCCCCTTCAAGTGGTTTATTGATGGGAATTAAAGAGCCTATTAGTGGGGCTGCCCAATTATTGCCAAAAGGTCTTGAATTTATTAGTTCTGCTGGTGGTTTAGCTCCTAATCCAGTAAGCCAGTTTTTTGGTTCTGAGGCAGAACGTGTTAGAGCAATGAATGCTGCTGAAGAGCAAGCATATCAACAGCAACGACAAGCTCAAGGAGAAACTGGTTTTGATGTTGGAAGACTTGTTGGTAATGTTGTAAGCCCCGCCAATCTTGCTGTTGGTGTAAGAGCGGCTCAAGGTGCTCGTGCATTAGGTGCTGGTGTTGGTACACAGGCGGCTGCGGCGGGTGCAGCACAAGGCGCTATGCAACCAGTTAATGCGCCAACTGGATTTGCAGAAGAAAAGGCAACTCAAATTGGATTAGGTGCTGTAGCTGGTAAGGTAGGAGAAGCGGCAGTATCTGCAACTGGTAAAGTTTTAAATCCTCTTGCATCTAAAGCAGAACAAACAATGCGTGATTTAGGCGTTACTCCAACTCCTGGACAGACCCTTGGAGGTATGTATAAAAAAGCAGAAGACTTTGCTCAAAACTTGCCTTTAGTTGGTGGGCAAATTCGTAATGCAAGAGAAAAGGTTTTGTTTGATTTCAATAAAGGAGTTATCAACAAAGCACTTGATAAAGTTGGAGACAAACTTCCTGAGAATGTTGTTGGTCGTGATGCTGTAGCCTATGCTGCTGAACAAGTATCTAACAAGTACGATGAAGTATTGTCAAAGATGAAATTTGATCTTGACTTCAAAACAACAAGTGGAATTCTTAATGCTTTAAATAAGGCTAATTTGCCATCTGTTGCACAAAGAGAAGAAGCAACTAATGTTTTAAACAATATCGCTTTAAATAAATTTTCTGGAAAAACATTGACAGGTGCTGAATACAAGAGCATTGAATCTGATCTTGCCAAAGAAGTCATCAAATACAAAAACAGTCAAAGTGCATCTGATAGAAACATTGGCGATGCTTTAGATGGCGTTTTAAAGAACTTCAAAACAGAACTTTATCAACAGAATCAACGATACACACCTCAATTGCGTAGAGTAGATAGTGCTTATGGCGATTTGAAGATAATGGAAAGGGCAGCAGCAAATACTGGTGCTGAGAATGGTGTATTTACGCCAAAGCAATATAGTCTTGCTGTAAAACAATCTGACATCACAAGACAGAAGTCTGCTTTTGCTCGTGGTACTGCTCGTGGACAGGAATTGTCTGAGGCCGCACTTAAAACCATTGGTCAAGATGCAAATTCAACACTTGAAGGCAGATTAGCTATTGGCTCATTGGGTGGCATTGCTGCTCTTTCAAAGCCAGTAGTTTCTATTCCAGCTATTGCAGGAGCATCAGCTTTGTACTCACCTATGGGAATTCGTGCCGCAGATGTTGCATTGAGACAAAGACCAGAACTTGTTAGAAAAATGGGACAAAGTATTTCTGAATACAGTGGACTTCTTGGAGGTGGAATAACTCCACAAGGTCTTTTGAATATTCGTAGAGACTAATAAGGAAATAAAATTGATCCAATATCTATTTGTCTACTTGCGGCTGGTTTGGTCAAAAACATCCAAGCTGGCTGTGACCTTTACAAGCAAGCTAAAGAATCTTTTGTCGAGATTAGAAGCACAGCTAATGAAGTTGTTGCCATTGGCAAAGAGGTTAAAGGAATCTGGGAAACAGTTCTTGGGTTCTTTGGCAGTAAGTCTAAACCTCAAGTTACAAAGCCTGTTGGAAAAGCTAAAAAATCTGACTTTGTTGCTGTTGACGAAACTCAAGTCAAAGCTGAAATAGTCAAGAACCTGACTGAGTTCTTTAAGCTACAGGAGCAGTTAGAAGCGCATATCAGGGATTCAGAGGAGAAGGCTAGGACTGTAGTTTTCTCTGATGATGTGAACTTGATGGAAGAAGCCCTAAACAGGGTTTTGGCGCAACAAGAGATGGAGAGGTTGGTAGTTCAGATCAGAGAGTGCATGGTCTATCAATCACCACCAGAGATGGGTGCTTTGTATTCAGAAGTGTTCAGCATGAGAGACATCATTGCTGGAGAGCAAGCAAAAGCAAGGAAGAAGCGGGATGCAGAATCATGGCTACGAAAGGAAAGGGAGCGACTCCTAGCAGAAAAACAAGCGTACCTGTTGGCAGCTTTCCTGTTCCTCCTTTACCTATGGCTAGTGATAGGTCTGGTAAGCAAGATTGGGAGAGCGTAGTGGGATGGATTGCGGCTTGTGTGCTTGTGGGTATGCTCCTACCCTTATTGGGTATGTTATACATAGACGTATTGCAAACCAAGCATGAAGCCAAACAGCAAGTAGAGAAGGTCGAGAAACTGAGAAGACAAGTTGAACAAAAGGAAAGAGAGAAAGAGAAATGAATATTTACTGTATTTGGGGTTTATCTATCCTATTGGTATTACTAACTGGTTGTGAAGATCGTTTCCGCTATCCCTGCCAAAATCCAAAGAATTGGAGCGACCCTGATTGCAAACCCCCAATCTGTACCGCTTCTGGTACTTGCCCCGAAATGTTAGTTAAACCCGAGGAGAAGAAGTGATGCCTACCATTGGATATAAACCTAATAATCGCCTTACTGCTGACGAGATTGAAGTCAGGGTATGGGCATTTGTTATCGTGGTCTTGGTGACCATCCTGTTGGCTTCTATGGGTATGTTTCTGTACTCTGTTTCGTTTGTTCAACAGCCTATGAACGGCAGTATGGCGGCGATCGACAAGGTGTATACACAACAGATTAGCACCATCATGGTGTTCATCACTGGTGTTTTGGGTGGTGTAGCTGGTCGCTCTGGTGTCAAGGCAATCGCTAATGCCAGCGCTAAGGCTGAAGCCATTGACAACGATGAGCCACCAAAGCCATGAGTTTATTTAATCCTTGGGTGCTGTTGGGCATCCTGATGGCAGTAGTTGGTTCTTTTGGTGGTGGCTATTTCAAGGGGTCAAATGATGAGATTGCTCGTCAACAACTTGAGATTGCTGCCCTAAATGCTGAAGCTAGGGTAAAGGAACAAGCCCTTATAACTGTTGTTCAGACCCAATCTACTAAACTTCAAAAGGCAAATCAAGATGCAAAACTTGCTCAACAAAAGCGCAATGCTGACATTGATTCTGGCGCTCTCAAGTTGCGGATTCCTATCCAAGCCCCCCTCTGCCCCGTACATACCGCCACAGATACCCCCGTTGCCAGCGGAGATAGCGTTCAAGCAACAGCCGAATTTGACCGAGAGACTGCTAAATCTCTTGTCGCCATCACAGACGATGGAGACAAAGCCATCAGGCAATTGAATGCTTGTATTGATGCTTACAACAATGTTTACGAAACTTTGAACAAATCACGTTAAGATTCACGTTGTTGTCATTGATTTAGTTTAATTTCAGGCAACTTCACTGGAGTTGTCATGGGCAAAACTGTTTACAGCGATCAAGAGTTTATTGAACTTTGGAAAACGTATGAATCTGCCAGTGCATTTGCCAAAGCCGTTGGCATGGATATGCGTAACATCATTAGGCGCAAAAACAACCTAGAGGCTAGGTACGGCGAGCCACTAAAGTCAAAGAACAGTAAGCATCAAACCATCAAGGAAAATTCAGTCCGCAAAGAATTAGGGATTGAGAATGGCATTGTTCTGGTTTTTAGTGATGCTCACTTCTGGCCTAGCATTCATACAACAGCGTATAAAGGTCTTCTTTGGGCTATCAAAGAGTTTCAGCCAAAGGCTGTCATTGCCAATGGAGACATATTTGATGGCGCTTCTATCTCTCGCTATCCTCGTATTGGATGGGATTCAACGCCATCAGTGATACAGGAGTTGAAAGCCTGTGAACTGGCAATGGGTGAGATTGAAGAAGCTGCCAAGAAAGCTAGACATAATGTCAATCTAGTGTGGACGCTTGGCAACCATGATGCTAGGTTTGAGAACCGCCTAGCTGCCAATGCACCCCAGTATGAGCAAGTCAAGGGGTTTTCCTTGAAAGACCATTTCCCTGCTTGGCATCCTTGCTGGTCTTGTTGGCCTACAGAAGAAGTAGTTGTCAAACACCGCTGGAAGGGTGGCATTCACGCCACTCACAACAATACAGTTAATGCTGGTGTGAGCATTGTTACAGGGCATTTACATAGCCTTAAAGTGACTCCTTATGCTGACTACAACGGCAACAGGTTTGGCGTTGATACTGGCACGTTAGCAGATACAAGTGGCCCTCAGTTTGTCAATTATCTTGAAGACTCGCCTACCAACTGGAGGTCAGGGTTTGCTGTATTGACATTTCATAATGGGAAATTGCTTTGGCCTGAGTTAGTCCATAAGTGGACTGAGGGTCAAGTTGAGTTTAGGGGTAAGGTATATGACGTATGACCTTGTAGCTTATCTAAGATCAGAAATCAAAGAACTGCATAACATTCTGCATGAGACGCAACTTGCTTTGGCGCAAGCAAATGACAGACTAAACCGCCGATCTGAACCCTTAAGTGATGAGCGTATATACACGCTTTACCGCCGTAGTCTTGATTGGCGACAGTTAGCTAGGGACATTGAGGCAGATCACGATATTGAATAAAAAAAGGGGAGTCCTAAAACTCCCCTGTAAAGGTCAACTGCGAGCAAATTATGCCACACGAACCCAAGTTATTCCATCTTCGTCTTCTACGATCTCTCCGATTTCGTATTCTTCGGATTCTTCGTCTTCATAGGTTTCGTCTTCGTCAACTTCGTCTTCGCTGACTTCTTCATCGCACTGGTTGTATTCGTATTCTTCGGTAACGTCATAATCAACGCACCAGCCATGATCTTGCTGGAACTGAATGAATTCCTGAATGATGGCGATTTTTTCAAAATCATTTGTTTCGATGGTGACTGTTTCAGAATCAAATTCCCAGCCAGAGATGTCGATTTCAATTTTGTACATAATGTTCCCCTTGGTTATGGCACTATTGCCAAGTAAAATCCTATCTCTGATTTGTGACAGCTTCCACCCATAATCCATCAATTTTTACAACGAAAGGTTAAATAAATGAACTTATCTGCCAATTTTTCTTTGAAAGAACTAACGAAATCTGACACTGCTACCCGTCTTGGCATCGACAATACGCCTGATGAGGAAGCCATTGACAATCTCAAGACTTTGTGCGACAAGGTGCTTCAGCCAGTGCGTGAGCATTTTGGTAAGTCTGTGACAGTGAATTCTGCCTATCGTAGCCCTGAGTCTAATGCCGCTGTTGGTGGTTCTAAGACTTCCGACCACTGCAAAGGTATGGCGGCAGATATTGAGATTGCTGGCGTTGCCAATGCTGATCTCGCCCAATGGATTATGGACAACTTGGACTACACCCAGTTGATCTTAGAGTTTTACACACAGGGTGTACCTGATTCAGGTTGGGTTCATGTGTCCTATGATCCTAATAACCTCAAAAAGCAGGAATTGACTGCTGTTAAGGTGGCAGGGAAGACCCAGTATCTCCAAGGACTACAGGCTTAATTAGCTGCTTGCAGAAGTGTTTGGGGACAAGGTGTTCAAAGAAGATCACCTCTCCGCACTTCTCACATAGCCATGCTTCACCTCGATCAATGGTGGTGACTTTGTTTCCACGTTGACCATTACGTCTGCCGTAAAAGGTTCTTATCTTACAAATCATTCTTCAATTTAGCCCTTGAATAGATTGTAAATTCTTTCTTTTCTGTCATGGCAATGCGTTCTCTTGCGTTTTTACCAAGAATATGACCCGCCGTTATTTGCTTGAGCTTCTTATCTGTTGTCCAAATACTAGGTTGTCCTCGCCAATCAAAGTCATTCTTTGTTTTGTTCACTTCTTCATCCCTTCAATGTAAATAGCCAAACCATCTATGGTATCTTTACCAAAGCCAGTTAGCTTCCTAACCTCTCTAGCAACTTCTTCAATCACGTTATTGCGTAGTTCATCGTAGAACTCTTGTGCAGACTTGGGCTTGAGAAAGTTTGCTTTGACAGACTCCTTACGCTGGTTGGCTTGTCGTTCAATGTCGTTGAATGCTTCATCTTCTTCAGTCATTGTCGGCCTCGTTTTGTAGCAAATAAAGTGTCCAAATCAGGATTGCACCAAAAGCAATCACTACAAATGCACCAAATAGCATCAGCATAAAAGTTACGAGTACATCCCACATTAGACTGCCCTCCATTCACGTTCATTGCGCCCCGATGAAGACTTAACAGTCCTGCCTGTCAATTGAATCAGATTCATCTTCTCTAATTCGTTTAAACGGCGTGAGACTTGACTTGCCTCTAACCCGCTATGTCTGGCTATGCCATCCTTTCCAAGCGCTCCATGAGCCTTTAAACAGTCCACAATGACACTGAAATGCTTGGCGGCTAAGTCTTTAGCGGCATCAGCAGATTCATGGCTGGTTACTGGGTCGGAATTCCTTACCCTGTTAAATATTGGCAAATCAAAGAATCGTTTCACTTCACCACCAAAATGCGTTTTGTCTAACAAACTCATCATCAACTCCTATTAAGTTAGTGTGTACTTACTATCAAATGCAGTCTCTCCCGCTGTCACCACCTCTGTATATTCACCCTGTGGTTAGATGTCTCGTGCGATTTACAACTTAAACTCACTTATGGGGGAGTTGTAAATCTCACATATACAAGATGTATTCAATATCCCCCCATAATTTAAAAAGGAATGTCTGAATCCATGTCTTCAATGGATGGCTTCTTCTTTGGCGAGGAAGTGTTGGCTTCTTCTTTGGGGCTTACTGCCAAGCCCATAAATTTGCCTGTTTTCCCCTCTTTAATCCAAGCCGATAGCCAATAGGGTTGACCATCAACTGTGATGTTGCCCTTGTAATCAGGCTGGTTTCCTGATTCTTTTTTGTCGTTCTTAAAAAGTACGCCACTGTTGTCACGCTGTTCCATGTTTAAACCTTTATTTCATTGAGTTTTTTAACTTTGTCATCCACTTCTGAAAGGAATTGGATAACCTCTTGTTCGAGTTCTGCAATATAACGATCATTGCGCTCGATTCTTTTGATGAACAGTTGTAGGTGTTCAGGCATTCGTGGGTCGAAACTCACAAAGTCGCACCAACTTCTGTTCGCACACGCCATCTGCCATTGCATTTGGTCGTAATACTTCTTTGCTGGCTCATCACCAAGGATTGTGTCGATATGGGTTGCCGTATTGGGACACTTGATCTCTAGGCATCCATCATCACTAATAAGCCCATCAGGAGAGGCAGCAGACATAGTAATGCGTGGATGGTCAATAGCACCTACCTGATCGACCATATTGCCTGTTTTAGCCTCGTATGCGGCACGAGCAAAGGGTTCATTCTCGATACCCCATTCCATAGCCGCATTGGTGTATGACTCTGCCACTTGGTTTGTCATACGCTCTACTACCAGTTGAGCCATGTAGTTAGCCCTGCTGGTGCTGTAGCCTGTCTTTGTTTTGGCAACAATGTCAGAGATACGAGAAGCAGTAGCTTTACCACAACGCTGTGTAAACCATTCGGGTGTGCCTTGTTCTACTTCACTCATTTCAATGCTCCTTTACGTTTTTCTTTGGCATCAATCACTTTCTTTTGCCAACCTTTATCACCATCGCAATGAGCGTAAGCAGCAGTGTAGACATTCTTTAATTCCTCTAAAGTTGATGCAGCTTCAATAGCCGCCAAGTGGTCAATCATCAAGCCTACATCTACTGTTTCAATGTTGCCTGACCCTGTTGTTGAATCAAGGGCATCATGCTCAACAATCTCCATTGCTGTCACCCAAAGATAGCGTCTTTGGTAGGTTTCAACTGCACCAATGTTCTGCACTTCATGGCAACCTTTGAGAGCCGCAGACCCAAAAGGTGAAGTAATGACAATCTCACCTCCCATTTCGGTATCTACAATGCGAAGTTCAGCTTGTTCTTTGGTAAACGACACTATGCCGATCAAGCCAACTTCATCAAATATCTCCATGATTGGGTGTAGGAAGTCGCCAAGTTCAAAGTAGTTGTATCCAGCAAACTTATTTTGTCCTGACTTCTTAAGAACCTTTGATCGTAGCTTTGATCGTGCCACAGCCAACTTTACATATACCTCTAGATTTTCTTTGCTTTGTTCTTTCATATTCACTCCTGTTTAAACTTTTGAAATGTTTTAAAAATGTTTGTTTTGGTTGAGTCTGTATATACAAACTCAGGGTCAGTCAGTTTCTTTGTCGGCAGTACCTTTCTGTGAGTTAAAGATTTGTTGGGCAATGGAGAATTGGGTATCAAAGTCAAAGTCGGAAAGTCTGAACCAATTCCCTGAGCATGAGCAGATCGGGAGAGAGCCAACTTTAGGCTTTGTGCAAAACTGGCAAAAATATTCATCTTGGCTTTCCTCTAAGATTGTTGCAATGGTGTTTTTAAGCTTCATCTTTCTCTCCCCTGTACTCGTTTTTCAACCAAAGGGTACGCAAGGTGCGTAGTTCATTGTCATCATCAATTGATGGGGTATTTGTCTTGCTGTACAAGTAAAACTCAGCCCTGCGCTGCATCTTGTTGTCAATGCGTTCTTTGATGAACTGGAAGGCATACTCCCAGTCGCCTGATTTGATGGCAAGAGGGATAGCTACAGAGCCATCAATGGCATCCATGATGTCATCATCATTTAGCCCTTGGTAGGCTTCCCACTTGGCTTTATTAAAAGCTGTCATCGATAGACTCCTCAATCTGTTTTTCAATTTGTTTGCACTCCTTGGCAGAGAGATCGTCTGTAATGTCAATGCGGTTGTTGCCGACCTGTAAGTAGGCTACCCAAATGAATTTATCGTAGACTCCCTCATTGGGAGAGTAGTCGGGGTCATATTCCCATTCGACCCAAGCCTTGATGTCTATTTCAAGGTCACAAAAATCTATATCCAGTTCCATGTTCACGCCTTTCAATGTGGTTGGTAGAGTTCGTAGTGTTACACAGATTGTAGTGTTGTACACTAGGATAAACCCTAATTGTGGTATTTGTTAAACACTACACAATCCATTCCCTATGCCAAGACCTAAAACTGAAATGACCAAAAGCGGCAAGACCATTGCCGTAAGAGCAACCTTAAGTGAGTGGAATGAGTTTAAACGACTCGGAGGGACTAAATGGTTGCGCCAATTATTAGCCGACTCAATTGAGAGACAACAACAAGTCAAAATTAATCTTGACAAACACTAAAAGTTTGTTATGATTCGCTCCGTTGCTGTGGTAGGTAACGAAATTAAGGCCGTTTGCACATGCTTTCTGTCTTTTGTAAATTTCGTAGGAATAATTTACAAAGGACTACCACCAGAGAGCAGTTGTAAACGGCTTTTTTTATTGTCTACCAACAGCATCCGTACTCCACACGATAGCAGCGCATTTGCATGGATGGCTTGGAAGAAAACACCGCACACAAGTACACCCCTTGTGCAAAATGTGACCAGCGTTGATTTGGCGACTGGTAAAGCACACAGTACATCGGTGGTAAACAAGGCTGTGTGTATAAGCGAACAAATCCGTCAAGCGCACTTGGGGCTTTTTGGTTTTTCAATGTTAATAGGATTCAATAAATGAACACTAATCAGTCTGGAGAAGGTAGGATAGAAATGACTCTATCCACCCTTGGAGAAACTATGTCTAAAGGAAATGCAATGCACTTAAACGACAGCTATCCTACAGAATTCTATGTATCTGATGTCGGATACTTAGTGTTAAAACAGGATTGTTTTGAATGTGGTCGAGTAACTCAATTCATGCTCTCACCTGAGCAAACTAAGGTGTTTTTTAATCTTTTACCTGATTTAATGCAAGAACAAACACAAAAATGGACTGGATTGTTTGACCCACCAACTCATGGAGAAACCGATGTTTGAAGACTTTTGGAAAGCCTACCCAAGCACACCACGCAAAGGTGGAAAGGCTAAATGCAAACAGGTATGGGACAAGACTTATTGCGACACCCAAGCCGAACAAATCCTAAAACACATAAATTGGCTAAAAACAACAGAACAATGGCTGAAGTTAAATGGTGCATTTATCCCTGCGCCCTTGGTGTACCTTAACCAACAGAGATGGGATGGTGCTGAAGTTCCTGAGATTAAACGCACAGAAACAGCCCTAGAAGCAATTGAAAAGAGCAGGGCAATGTCAGTACCTATGCCTGACGATATAAGGGCTAAACTTCAAGCATTGAGGCGCTCATGACGAAACATGAAGCCAATAAACTACTGGACAGATGCAGGGAAACCTCGCAACTTAGCTACGCTGACACCACAAGAGCGCTTACAGCTACTGGAGACATTGAAGCAGATGGAAGCGAAGGAATGGATAGCGAGACACAAGAGGAAAACGAAAGACCTTGGGAAAATGAAATCATCCGCATGGTGGTGGCAGACCTTATCCGACATCGAGAAAAAGCGTGGGTTACCCGCCGTTAATGAGTTACGTTGGCGCATGAACAACATTAAAGGGAATCAATGATTTACATAGGCATAGACGCTGGTTCAGTAAGTGGCGCACTTGGGGCAATTGACCATGATGGGAATTATGTTGAATCATTCATGATTGAACACAAAGACAAACACATACTCGCCCTTGTTTTTAAAAGTCGAATCCTATCCATTGTTGACCCCAAAGAAGGCGCTCAGATTTGCATGGAACAGGTTCACGCTATGCCAAAACAGGGTATATCGTCAACATGGAATTTTGCAAGAGCTGTAGGTGTTATTAGTGCAGTTTGCGAATTGACTAACTACCCTTTTCACTTGGTAAGTCCTCAAAAATGGAAGGGCTATTTCGGGTTAACTGCTGACAAAAATGAAGCATTGGAAAAGGCTAGGCAGTTATTCCCGAAGGCTAAGTTAAAGCTCAAAAAGGACATCAATAGGGCTGAAGCCCTACTAATCGCTGAATATTGGAGAATTCAAATACATGGCACTACCCCGCAAAACCCCAAATAGAATCTATATGACGCTAACCGATAGCGAAAAATTGATTCTAGATACGCTGGGTAATGGTAGCGATCATGCTGGGATGAAGATCGCTATAGCATGGGCTGGACACTTCTATAACCTAGGTTTAGACCCCGATGCATCCCTAGATCATGTTGGACTATGCACCTATAACCTAGACAATGCCGATTAAACGGGTTTAAACGTGCCTAGAATCGATTTTTATTGATAACCTAAGGCAGGGTAGCAGTAGACAAGAAAAAAGCCCCGAAGGGCTTAAAATTGAAAAGTACTCACTAACTTAGATGTACTGGCTAATATAGTCCTTTACCACTTGCATTTCACATGATGAAACGCTCCATTCATTACGATTTCCGCCATCTAAGCATAGACCATTGTCTAAATTACTGCCATAGTACCCGTCTAAACATAGTAATGTGCCTATGTAATAACGTGTTATGAATTGTCCGAATTCAGAATGCGGAAATCTAGAATCATAAAATTCGACCATAGGCTTATCTTCATCATAGGTAAGCTTATGGTCTAACCCGTATTTATCCCCGTTTTTGACAATCCTAATATTGTATTTTCCAACTGTTAACATTTTAAAGCCTTTCGTAAAATGATTTTTAGCAGTAGTGCTATGGTCGCATAGATCATTCTGCTAACCCCTTAAAAAATGATTGAGAAAATACAATTTCACCCTCAAATTCATCAGGGATTAAATAGCTATCATGCCCTTGGCTTATGCAATATTCATCTACATCATTAGGGCTCATTATTATTTTTTCTTCTATAGAATGAACAATAACCATAGGGTTAGCATCATTAGCTATAGTAAATGATCCATGCGACATATTACCGAACCATATCATGGTATGTTTCATATGTTCACCTCTTCTAGATGTTCTATCATGCAATATTCAGATATCCCAGCGTCATATCCTTTTTTATACTCGTTATAGTATTGATCCATAAACGGGTTATGTTGAAACCCGTCATAGAGTGCATGATAAAAACCCAATGCATAAGCCGCTTTTTTGTTTAGTTCAATTTGTGTCATAGTTAACCCCATAATGCAATGATTAACATTAAACACACAAAACCCGTAAGGCTTACCCCTACAATAATTTGATCAATTTTTTCCATATCAAAGCCTTTTAGTTGATTAATTGAAATTCTAGGTTAATCAAAACCTAGACCATAGACCCCTATGAATAAGGGTCTACAGTCTAAGCTTTAATTACGGGAATAATGAATAGGACGCTCGTATAGACCCCGTTCATCCCTGTAGACCGATACATAATGACCATATCTAGTCCCATCATCATAGGTTAGCCCTATGGTTTGATCATAGGACAATGGTCTACCATCCCACATATGAGAGATATTCTCCGATTCTAGGGCATCGGATAACGTGCTAAATTTATTTTGTTTCATGGTGTTAATTCCTGAGAGTTAATTTCATCTTTGACAATATCCAAAATTTCATTAATTGAATACCCCGAAAATCTACGAGAATTTTCAATATCACCATCTGTCCAATAAACATATATTGTTTCACTATTGATATGAATATCGATAATGAAGTCCTTATATTTTTTTGTGATATTTTTAAGCATAGTGAACCCCTTTGATTTGAACAAAACCATTATCCTCACGTTTAGCCTTACCCTTAGCATAGAGTGCAACAACAACACGTTTTGGTTCAATATGACGTACATCGGTGTTATCTCCATCGATAACATCCCATTCTCTAAAAGTACTGGGAATATCCGATTGTTTTTGGAAAACGACAGCTACACGGGAATTATTGGGATTAGTTAACCCTTTGATGGATATCGGTTTTGGTGTAATAGCGCTAAAAGAATAGGTTAGATCATAGTTGTTACACGTTTTCCCGTCTAATTTTCTACTAGGGATTTTTGTATAGTCATAAAATTGCACAGTAGGAAACAATTGGAAAATATTTTTCCCGTTTAGGACAATCAAATTCTCGTAAGGGATATCCGAAGTCCCGTTAGGGCGGATTAAAGGGATTAAACCTAGGTTTCTAGCCCTATTTTGTAAAGTCCAAATATCGGCGCATAACGACAATAAAAATGCTTGTCTATTTTGGTAGAAAAAATCAGTTTTAGACTTACGTGCTTTTTGTACTGAATTGAATGCACCACGTCCCGCAGTATTTAGGCATCCATCAAGACACCCAGCTAACTTAGCCATTGGGCAAAGCTTTACATCGGGTACTAGGTAAACGATACCCGTCAAATAACCGATTGATTGGCCTTTGACAGTCTTAGCAGAGCTTTCACCTAGGATTGTTTTGTAGGGTAAGCCTAGACCCCTTAGGATCGATTTATATGGGTTTTTCATTGTGAGCCTATCAAAAAATGTTAATGAATTCCTAGGAAAAACCTAGGTGCTAGGATACTGTAAACAATACCCTAGACCCTAGAATTTAAGCCTTTAAAAGCTTGTTTTTTGGCACAATTATCATATGGGAATCGTATAAGGTTTTATTCCAATAGCAACATGGTATGCCTGAATTAAATGCAACACACCATGCATCCCATGTCTTCCAGCGAATTTGAATAATTTGTTTTTTAGTCATAATTTAAGCCTCTCAAAGTCTAGAATTTAAACGTTATATTGATGATAAACAATGCAAATAACTGAATTATCGGTTTTTTGCAAAGTCTTAACTGTATGGCAAAAATAAGCCCCAGCATCATCGGTATCTCTGTAGACCAATGGATAAAGATAATCCCATGCTTGATCTTCGGTTAGATCATCTTCATTATCGGTTAGTAAAAGATACTCTTCGGATCCATCGATACCATTGTCTATGTTCCCGATTTTAGTAATTTGGATTGTCATTTTTAAGCCTTTCAAAGTCTAGGAAAATCCCTAGGTGCTAGGACACTCTACAGAATGCCCTAGACCCTAGACTTTACTCAATTAAATCAAAGTAATGTCTCACCCCATCATTGTCCTTAAATGTAGCTGGGCTAATAGCTTCAAGGATCATATCCGCTAATACCTCACCCATGTTACCCTCTCGATCCTCACTACCAAGAAAAATAGCATTGATAGGGATCGATTCATATGTGGAAAATTGTTTCATTTTTAAGCCTTTTAAAATGTTGAATGATTGTCCTAGGGACTATTTACTAATGCACATACCATGCCAATATTTTACTTTGAATAAATACAGTACTTCTAATGATAGTAATCACTAACAGAGCGCACCAAAAAGGTGATGTTAGTAAACACTATGCACCAAATAAGGGATGTTAGTACACGCTATTCACCAACATGGTGCAATCCCATAATGTGAAACCTAATGTATTGAATTCTGTATTTGGAATGCAGATTACTTTTAGTTATTAGGTGTGTGGAAAATGGTGCATAAAGCATATATACCAATTGAGAATGATTCTCATTTAGATTCAGCATCATTTCATATAGTGGAATCAGTCTAGATGCGAATGATTCTCATTCAGCCTTATGTTAGTTGGCGCTTACTTTGATGGGGGGGAGGGGTGGTGTGCTGTGTGTAAATATTTGTGTACCCTCTTCCGCACTGAAAAATCCAAACATAGTGTTAACAAGTAAATGCTTACTTCGATTAGTTGACGAACAGGAGTAGACACCCGTGAGTGGGTATGTCCTTTTAAAGGAGAGCCTCTCGTTTATGCTAAGTTAGAGAAGGTTGTCAGTCCTTACTCTCCACGCTACAGGCCCTGTTCAAGATTACTCTTTACTTGAGTACCACATGGTTCACTACGTTTATCCTACTTGGTCGGCTCAACCGCATAGAGGGGTGGGTGATGCCCCCGTTTGATGTCACTATACAAGAAAACAATTCTCATGTAAAGTACGCACTAACTTCCCTTTACTGGATAAAAGATGAACGTAGTAGATGCACTCACTGATAACCTTAAGAAAACCAAGGGTCGACCTAAAGGTTCGGGTAAGCTGACTATGGCGAAATACGCTGATGCCAAGCCAATAGCTTTGTTGCCTAAGACTGAGAATCAACGGGTCAAAGAACTCAAAGAGTTGTTGATAAACAGTGCTGGTGCTAATGTTGTCCAAAAGACTGTTCAGATTGCCCTTGATGATGACCACCCTGCACAGATGGCTGCACTGAAGTTGTGCATGGATAGGATGCTTCCCGTTACTCTGTTTGAAAAAGAGAAGAATCAGAGAAGTGCTGTAAATATTACGATCTCAGGCATTGGTGGTGTCACTATTGGTGAAAACACTATAGAGGCTGAAGATATAGAAAGCAAAGATGTCTGACCTTAACTTTAGCCTCCTTCCTTGGCAACAAGAAGTTTTTACTGACAAAACAAGATTTAAAGTCATTGCGGCAGGGCGGCGTTGTGGTAAATCTAGACTCTCAGCCATTACCCTCTTGATTGAGGGTTTGCAATGTACTGCTGGTTCTGCTGTGCTTTATGTTGCCCCTACCAATGGTCAGGCTCGTCAGATTATTTGGGATGTTTTAATGGAGTTGGGACGGGAGGTTATCCAAGCCAGCCACATCAATAATATGGACATAACTTTGATAAACGGAGCAAAGATCTATGTCCGAGGTGCAGATAGACCAGATACTTTGCGAGGAGTGTCGCTCACCTACGCTGTGCTTGACGAGGTTGCGGATATCAAACCAGAAGCATGGGAACAGGTTATTCGTGCTTCTCTGTCAGACAAAAAGGGTAGGGCTATGTTTATCGGCACTCCCAAGGGTCGCAATTTCTTCTATGACATCTTTAAACTTGGACAGTCAGAAGAAGACGAAGATTGGAAAAGTTGGCATTTCACCACCAAAGATAACCCCTTGATTGACCCTAGCGAAATCGAAAGTGCAAAGAAGACCCTATCCAGCTTTGCCTTCAAGCAAGAGTATATGGCATCTTTTGACAATGCGGGTAGCGATGTCTTTAAAGAAGAATGGATTAAGTACGGGACTGAGCCTGAGTATGGTTCTTACTTCATAGCCTGTGACTTGGCTGGATTTGAAGAAGTAGCTAGACAGGCGGCTAACTCGAAGAAAAGGCTAGATCAGACTGCCATTGCTGTGGTTAAGGTGACTGATGATGGCAAATGGTTTGTAAAAGAGATTGCTTTTGGTAGGTGGGACATCAGGGAGACTGCGGCTACGATTCTGCTAAAGATGCGGGAATACCGACCTTTGAGCGTTGGAATTGAGCGTGGAGCATTAAAAAATGCAGTTTTGCCATATTTGTCAGACTTAATGCGGAAAAATAATGTATATTCGCATATAGTTGACTTAACGCATGGCAACAGGAAAAAGACTGACAGGATTATCTGGAGTCTCCAAGGAAGGTTTGAGCATGGGCGTATTGTGCTGAACTCTGAGGAAGATTGGGATGAATTCAAAGATCAACTCTTGATGTTCCCTGCCAATGGAGTACACGATGACTTGCCCGATGCTCTTTCCTACATTGACCAACTGGCTGTGACCTCATACTTTGCTGATGACCAAGAAGATGAGTGGGAGCCTCTAGATATTATTTCGGGGATATAAATGGCAACAGACAAACAAGTCAAGTTAGAGCAGAATGAGTTTTATGAGCCGACTGAGGCTGACAAAGAACTTACGGCCTTTATTACTGACCATTGCACCAAGTGGCGTGACTATAGAGACACCAACTTTCTTCCTGATTGGCTTGAGTATGAGCGCATTTTTCGAGGCCAGTGGGCTTCTGAAGACAAGACCCGTGAGTCTGAGCGTAGCCGTATTGTTACCCCTGCCACACAACAAGCCGTAGAGACTCGCCATGCTGAGATCATGGAAGCTATCTTTGGTCAAGGCGACTTCTTTGATATTGAAGACAACATCCAAGATATAGGTGGAAACCCTATAGATGTTGAAGCAATCAAGAA